>Ga0209573_1001463_pt1 | contig 36403 bp, 22 predicted proteins | sample TNRBio252014_DNA_FD_185870 | JGI IMG/M metagenome (GOLD analysis project Ga0209573, IMG submission 185870) | Wastewater treatment Type I Accumulibacter community from EBPR Bioreactor in Madison, WI, USA - TNR Reactor_6/25/2014_ DNA (SPAdes)... | ecosystem: Engineered > Bioreactor > EBPR >...
CAAAAAAAAGTCCCAAAGCGTGCCTATTCCTCCTTAGATCGTGGACTTTCAACCCCTTTTATCATAACTTTGACCCGCCTTTATCCTGTACCAGCTTCAGGAGCCGCTTTATCCGTCCAAAGTCCAGTATAGTCGTATAGTCGTAAAGTCGTAAAGTCTCTAATCATCCAGTCCTTCAATTTCCGCATCGGCAAAAGAATCGACGGGCGTATTGCGCCGGGTAAAATTGCACCAGGCGCAATCGGGACGACCGCAGCCTTCGTAGAAATCGTGGCGGCGGATGCGGTCGTATGTCTCTACAATCATTTGCCTCATCAGGCCGGCATCATCGGCATCCATTGCTACCGTATATACAGGGAAATGGCCCTTGCTATCGGGGTCGAGGCACACGATCTGCCCGGCTTCTACCCGGCGCGAACCGGGGTCGTAGGCTTCGTAGAGCAGCTTGTAGAATACCAATTGCCGCCAATACGTGCCGCCGTGGGGCGACTTGTCGGTAGGCGGGCGCCAGCGGGAGGCATCGGGCCGGCCGGTTTTATAGTCGACTACCACCGTGCGGAGGCCGTCGTGTAATTCCACTTTGTCTATCACCCCCGAGAGGGGCACGCCTTCTACTTCCACGCGCCTGACATTGAGTTCTACCCTTACGCGTTTGTAGGCGTGCAGCACATATTGCCGGTAAAAAGCGGGCAGGTGGCGGCGCCCCCATTGCAGGCGGCGTTCCCAGTCCCTGGCGCCGAAATAGCCGCGTTGTTGCTCCATGGCATGTTCGAAAAAGCCCACAAATTCTTCTTCCAGCGGGAAGTGCTTGTCAAAAGAAGCCGTCATACGATCGAAGACGCGCTGCAAAGCCTGGTGCACGGCAATGCCGTAGCTGGCCGCCTCGCTCTGTAACACGGGCGCCCGCAGCACATTTTCATAATAAAAACTCAACGGGCACCGCAAAAAGCGGTTGAGCGCCGATACGCTTAGCGTAAATCCTTCCAGCAAGGCGTCGATTTCGGCTTTTTCCTGTTCGGGCAGGCGGGGCGTCTCGGCTTCCAGTAGTTGGAGCCATTGCGCTTCGAGGACTACGGCGGGGGGCACCATCTTTTCGATGGCTTCGCGACCCGTGGCGGCTGCCAGTTCGTCGATGAACACAGCCCGGGCCAGCGGCGATTCGTTGGCGTCGCTGCGGCTATAAGAAAGGTGCAGGTGCGCTTTGGCTCGTGTCATAGCCACATAAAACAGGCGTCGCCGGGCCTCCAGGGCGTCTTCTTCGCCCGAAAAGGTGAGCGTATCGGGCAGGGTAAAGCGGTAGCTATTGCCGCGGCGCTGGGGCTCCCACTGGTCTTTGACGCAGTCGATCACAAAGACATACTGAAATTCGAGTCCTTTGGCACTATGGGCCGTGACCAGGTTGACGCCGCCGGCAGCTGTCACGTTTTTATTGAGTTCGATAGCCAGCCTGTTGTCGTCCATGCGGTGCAGCACTTCCAGTAACCGGCGCAGGCTGAGTCGGGGGTGCTTGTCGCTTTCCGTTCGTACAAACTCGAAAAAAGTGCTCAACACTTGCAACAGCCACACCTTGTCGGGGTGCTGCAGCACATGGCCTAGCAATCCGCTGCGGTTGATCAGTCTTTCGAGCCAGCTCGCCAGCGGCATGTTGACCAGGTCGGCCAGCAATTGCTCGAGCCAGGCGGAGAGGCGCAGTAAGGCTGCGGGTTGCTGCAGGGGCAATTGTGCCAACAGCTTTTCGCTGCCGATCACTTCGCGCCAGTGGGGGGGAGTTTTATCGGCGAGGCCCGACAGCCAGGCACTCAACTTGGCGATATCTGCGGGCAGGCACCCCACAAAATCGACGTGCAGGATTCGAAATAGCAGGTATTCGCCGCTATACGGGCGGGATAACTCGGCCTGCGCGTACTCCATCATTTGTCGCAGGGTGGCTATCAGCGGCAAATCGAGGATATTCACCCGGCGGCGGGTATTGTAGGGAATGCCCTTTTTCTCCAGCAGGGCTATCAGTCGGCGCGCTTGTTTGTGTTTGGCGTAAATGACCGCCACTTCCTCCAGCGGAAACGCATTAAGGTGTAATTGCTCGATCTGGGCCACGATATCGGCGTCTTCCTGCAGGCGGTTGGCGTAGCTCACCATATGCGGAAGGATATCGGAAGCGGCAAACATATCGTGGCGGGCCAGCAGCGATTTGCTGACGCCGATAGCTTCGAGGTTGTTGACAACCCGCTTCTCGTTGTGGGCGATGAGCGCGCCCGACGTATCGAGGATGTGTTGCGAAGAGCGGTAATTGTCGGTCAGCGTCACCAGTTTGAGTTCGTGGCGGTATTGCTCGAAAAAATCGGTGAGATTTTTGAGGCGCGCGCCCTGGAATTCAAAAATCGACTGGTCGTCGTCGCCTACAATAAAAATATTGGGGCTATCCCAGTAGCTGATTAGTTGTTGCAGCACCTCGTTTTGGGCGCCGTTGGTATCCTGGTATTCGTCGACGAGCAGGTAGAGGTATTGTTCCTGGTAGGTACGAAGTAGTGCCTCGTTTTCTTTGAAAGCCTTGAGCACCCACAGGATCATATCTTCGTAGTCGTAGCGGCGGGCTTGCAGCAAGGCCCGGGTATACAGCGGAAACAAGTGGGCTGCCGCGCGCAGGCGTTCCATCTTTTCGCGGGCCTCGTCGATTTTGGCCTGCTTGGGATCGCCTTTTTTGGCCTGGCGGGTATTGGTTTGGTAAATAAATTCTTTCCGAAAAGGAAGACTATCGAGGTAGGCGTCAATTTGGCGGTCGACGAGCTCTGCCGTCCAGTTTTCGGCTTTCATACGCCTAAAGAGGTCGTGCAGGTGCGCTTCGTAGAAATAGGGATCCGACTGACGGCGGCGCAGGGCGTGGTTGGCGTCGAGATCATCGAGCAATTGGCGGATGATATCCACGCGCTCCAGTTCGCTGAGCGGCTCGAGGTCGCTGCGCCCGAAATACTCGAGGTTGTCCTGGATGACGCTATTGCAAAAAGAGTGGAAAGTAAAGATATGCACGCGGTGTCCTTCGGGGCCTATCCATTGCAGCAGTCGCTCGCGCATAGCGTGTACGCCCGCGTCGGTAAACGTGAGGCAGAGTATATTAGAGGCTTGAGCGTCGGTTTCCTTTAGGATTTGCCCGATGCGGGCTGCCAGCACGTGGGTTTTACCGGTGCCGGGGCCGGCCAATACCAACACGGGGCCTTCGATATGCGTTACCGCCTCGCGTTGAGCGGGGTTGAGGCGCGCCAGTTCGCGCTCAAAGACGGCGTGATAGTGCGGAAGGTCGTGCATGCGGTAAAGATAAGGGGACTTTGGGACTTTGGGACGGTGCGACTGTGGGACTATTGGCTATTTTTTTATTTACAACAAAATTCTTTTCAAACTAATAGTATATTTGGACTACTAAAACCCAAATATTATTCACCACCTATTAACCCGTTTATGACCACCGACAACGAAAGATTCAAAGTCATCCTGCACGATGCCAGGCTGATCAGCCTGAGCAAATTCCAGATGGTTGAAGCAAAGTTTGGGGCTACGAATGCCGATCTCATAGCCCTGAGCAAAGAAATCGACACTTCCGTCGGCCTTTTCAACGACCCTGCCGTTTGGGTAAGCCCTATACCATTTGAGGAAGAAGAAATTACGACTTATTTGGTTAAAATTGACGCTAGCGATCCCAATGACCTGCCTCAGTATCTCAAGCTCATGCGCGATTTCCTGGCTTACCTTAAAAACAAAGTGCTAAAAGCATCGAGCGACGTAAGAAAAAGCGTCTCCATATCCGATTTTAATTTAAAAGTGCTCGACGCCTTAAACATTGCCCAGCGCAATGTGGTGGGGCGCAAGCAATTTTTTAAAAACAAGGGCATTGACCTCGATGCTAAACCCCAGTTTATTACTTTGCAAAAAGCCCAATCGGAGACACTATCAGCCTATCGCAGCGTACTGAACAACAATCAGGTACAATCTACCGAGCTAGACGTAATGCTCTTTAAACGCATCGGCGAAGGTATCAAGCAAGCTACGCAAGTACAGCCGTTTATGAATTTTTATGGCATGTTGACCACCTCGATGAAGTCTAAAATCCCGCAACAAGTTTAAACCTGACCATCCATGGCAACCATAAAGAAAACACTACATATTTGTCTATTGCTTATCCTTGGCGCCATCCCCGGTATCGGGCAGAGCTTGTTGGAAGATGCACAACTCCTGGCCCAATCCATTGAGGTATTGGAAGACAGCACAGCCCCGGATTCGGCAAAAGCAGAAGCCACCGCCCAGGTGCTTGCTATCCTGCACCATTACGACGAGGCTGTAGTTGACAACAGCCCTTTTACCGGCTCCTGGGAAGAATTGAAAACCCGCTATTCTGCTAACCCGCTTATCAATGGTTTGATAGCTGACAGCCTCATTGTTGTGCCGGTTGAAGAATCTTCCAGTTTGAACGTACAGGCGCTCCGGCACGGATCAAAATTCAGCTCGGGCCCCAGGGAAAAAATCATGGAGAAATTGTACGCAGAGCAGGCCGTTTCGCCCGCCGACTACCTGTCGGTAACCAATGTTATGGAGCGTTACCGCAAACCTGTATTTCCTCCTGAACAGGCTATGCAGATATCTGCAGGGATGAGCAACAAAAACGCCCGAAAGGGAATAGTCAGCGAAGCAGCCATCATTGAGGGCCTCGCCCTGTTTATTCTCGACCGGGCCAAAGACGAAGTGATCATTAACTACCTCGACCGTTTGTTGCAAGAGGAAACGCCTAATTTTCAGATGCTTTTCCCTACGGTAGTGGGGGAATTTAAAGACGCCGATTTTTCTTATTCCGATTCGTTTATTTCCCGTCTGCGCCAGGGTTTTTACGAAGACCTGCAAAAGCTGAGCGTTCGACTGCCCTTACTGTTTGTTTCCGACGATTATTTCCTGTCGCTGCAATCCGACCCCGTGGCGTATAACCTCTTGGCGCTATACAGCCTTATTAGCCTGGTGCAGTTTGATATGCCTATAGAAGAAGCGGTACCGGCCACCAACCGCTTTTTGTACGAGAGTTTTTCAGAAAAAACAAAAGAGGTCAATTTGCAATTGGCGGATGTCGCTGTTGATTCGCCGGCATACCAGGCGCTGATCGCAGAAGCTGATTCTTCTGTAAACCTGTTGAAAAACATATACCAGGAACTCAACAACGCAGAATATCAGTTGGATTCTGCTATTTTGGCCTTTCAGGATGTCTTTGCCGATGCTCCGCCCGCCCCCAATGTGAATTATTACCTCGGCGAATCGGCTTACAATCTGGATGTACTGTTTGGCAAAAACGAAGAATTCGGCCTCGGTATGCTGCCCCAACTACTCAAAGGCGAACTTGACGAGGCGTATATGCTTCAATTCAATACGCTGGGAAGCTACGACAAGTTTTTTGGCACGGAGCGCAGCCCCCAGCAATGGCGCGCTGCCGGTATCGAGTTGGCGCAGCAACTCAACGGCAATTGGTATAACAACCGGAATGTTGCCGAGCTATGTTCTGACTGGCTCAGCGATCTCTCATATTTTAAACGGGCTACCGACCGCTGGATGGAAGAAGCCGATCCTCTGGGCGCCTTCATCCGGGCAGAAGACAGATACCAGGCCGCACTTACCGCTTTACAAGACGCTATCGGGCGAAGCAAACAATTTTGGAGTGAAAATTCCAGCTTGAGCCACGACAATAACCTGGCATTTAATGCGCTGGCCAATTTATTGGATGTAAATGTTTTCCAAAACATCGAGTTAAACGCCCAAATCGATGCAATCGAAGATCCCAGCCTCGGCGGTCGCAGAGATTTGCAAGCGTATATTTTTTATCAGAAAAAAGACTACGTCGAAGCTGTAGAAGAACGTGCCGTAGCCCTTGATGACTGGCTGTATAACATAAACCCCGACGTATTTAAGTCCAGCCCGCTGCGTTTATACCAGGCCGGCAAAAGCCTGACGGAACCCTATTCATTTGTCAAAGCCCATATTGAAGAATTGGGGCAATCGCTGGTGAACATCCACAATTTGTTGGACACCCTCGAATATAATTTCGCCAAAAAAACCGCCAAAGCGCGCGATAATGCACGGCCTATCCTGCAAACCACCGAATTGGCTTCCAATTTGATGTACTGCCTTCGCAGCAGCGACCCCGAAGAAGAGTGGCTGACTTACGGGCAATTGGACACTATACTCGACGGCGGGCGCAATGAAGCCGCTTTTTTGGGTTTGATGCAGCAGCGCCTGAGTCGCACCACCGGCATTGGGCCGCTCTCATCTGATCGCTTGGCCGACTTGGCACAGCTCACCGTGAGAGACCTCAAAATGCTGCCCGACCCCTCCGCCCCCGATTCGATCAAGGCAAGAGATACCCTGGCATTTTTTCACAAAGCTTCATTTGCGTTAAATACCCTCAACCGTTTATTGGAATTACCACTGGTGGCTGACGTCAATCAACCTGGCAAGTTCGTCGCGCTCAAAAGCCGGATGAAAAGCCTGGAGTTGGTCCCCCCCGCTTCTGAACAAGCGCTCAATTTTATTTACTACCTAAATGTGAAAGACCACGGTAAGGCCATCAGTTCGCTCATCCGCGTATTTACCGGCCTGGATACAAGCCTGATAGATAGCAAAGCAGGCAAAAGCAAATCCGCCATTGCTTACCTGCAAAAATACGGCGATTTCATAGCCGGACTCATCGATGCCAGAACCTCGAATGCAGTAGAAAACCTCCTGCAGCAAATCTCCGACCCGCCGGGCAGCTCGCGCATCAAACGCAAGAGCCCGCTATCAGTTAGTATCAATTCCTATTTTGGCGCCACCTTCGGCCGGGAAGCCTGGAGCGGCGACGTCCTTGACAAGCAGGAGAATTTTTTTAGTCTGGCGCCCACTATGCCCATCGGCATTACGCTAAGCGGCTTGTTGGGGAAAAAGCAGCGATCGTATTCCCTGTTCATCTCCTTCTTAGATGTCGGCTCCCTGCTCACGTATCAACCGCAGTCGGTAAAAGCAGTGGAAACGGACCTGACGTTCAAAAATATGTTCAAACCCGGCGTACAACTGCACCGCAATATTCCAAAATCACCTTTCTATTTGGGTATCGGATGGCAATACGGCCCGCAATATGTCGAGGTCAACAAGGAACAGGAAATTATCGGCGCTAACCGCTTTTTCCTCGGCTTCGGCGTAGATGTACCTTTGAAGACGTTGTATCAGAAGTAGAGGCCTGTTGTCGGTTATCGGTTGTCGGTTATCAGTTTCAAGAAATTGGAAACAGATAACCGATAACTGACAACAAAAACGAATCTCTCCCTCTCTCCCTCTCTCCCTCTCTCACTCCCCCTTCGCGGCTTCCTCTCGCAGCTTCTCCATATCGCGCACCAGCAGGCGGCGGCGGTCGAAGGTGAGGATATCTTTGTTGCGCAGGTCGTTGAGCACCGTAGTCACCGTTTGGCGCGAAGTGGCGGTCATATTCGCAATTTCCTGGTGGGTGATAAACTTGCGTACTACCCATTCGTAGCCCACGCGCTGGCCTTTTGTCAGGGTCGTATTTACCAGAAACTCCACGATGCGGGTGCGGGAATCTTTAAACATCAGGGATTCGAGGCGATGTTCCATCTCAAGCACGCGCGAACCCATAACGCGAAGCATAAACAAGTTGAGGGCGCTGCGGTCGCGCAGCAGCGAACGCATCACGGGTACCGTGACGGCGCACACCGTCGTATCTTCCATGGCTTGCGCAAAATCGTGGCGTTTTCGACCTTCCGTTATGATCGACAACTCGCCGAAGACCTCGCCGGGGCCCAGGATGGCTTTGGTGACCTCCTTGCCATTGTCGGCATAAGAACCGATCTTGACACGCCCCTCTGTGAGAAAAAATACCCGGTCGGCCATTTCTTCCGGCAGGTAAATGTATTCTCCCCGCTTATAGCGCTTGTGTACGTGACGCTCCATTTCTGCAGAATTCAATTTCTGGGGACAGAAAATGCCAAGTACATCAATGTTGTCCAAAAACCAAAGCGCCTGGTTGCCTTCCGCCATGTGTGTAGTGTTTGATTTGCAAATCTTTATACCCGATAATAACGCAAGAGGTTTGATAGGGTTGATTCATTGGCACTAAAAACCTATCTGGAATACGCCAATTTTCAAAAAAACATACTCAAAGGTTTAACTGCAAAGATAAAATATGTACTTTTGATTGTACTTCTAACCCAGCATTAACCCAAATAATGCCCCTTTTAGTCTCGTGGCATTCAACGCCATTCGAAAAGGCCCCTTCCAGGAATTTATTATTGATCACATGACAAATTTCACCTCTGTGCCCTACTGCACAGGTGAAACGCATAAAAGCCGCAAAGCTGGAATGCCATTTATATGGCGTGACGGCATGCGGCGTAGTTCCCCCCTTATTAATGGCGGCTTGGGTTTATTTAAACCTGGGCCGCCTTTTTTGTTTGGTTACAGTTTAGTGCATCCGCAGTTTAACTAAACCCTAACGCTAAACCCTACTAAACCCTACTAAACCCCACTAAACCCTACTAAACAGTTACTTTATTTGTAAATTAAAATATATGTATTAAATTTGCTTTGCCGGCTAATCATTCACCATCCAATTGTCTACCACCGGCAAATTCGAATCTCCCCCCGAGAGAGAGAGGCAAAAAAGTCTTAATTGGTACGGTTTCATTTTGCATTACATGCGACTTGCTTACAAGCACGCTCCTATCACACATACATATTACATCAAGAAACACAACTTAAGTTATGAACTGGAAGGTATTACAAGCTACACAACCAGGCATAAGCCCCCAAATGAGGCTTTTGGCCGGTGTGATTCTCACTTTATTATGGTGTGCTCCGCTCAAAAGCCAGGACGTCATCATGCAGGGCTTTTACTGGAACACCCACCCCGGCGATGTGACCAATACCACTACCGGCGGTATTTGGTGGGATACGCTGGCGCAAATGGCGCCCCAACTGGCCGGTGCGGGATTTCAAACGGTGTGGACACCCCCGCCTACCAAAGGTTTTGCCGGCCCCTGGGATATGGGCTACGGCCCCTACGATTATTTCGACCTGGGTGAATTCAACAGCAAAGGCACCACACGCACCCGACATGGCAGCCGGGCCCAACTCAATGCCATGATAACGGCCATGCACAACAACGGCCTGAAGGTAATGGCCGACATCGTGCTCAATCACCGCGGCGGCGGCGACGCCCAGGCGCCCTACCAGGTGGGCGGCGGTACCGGCTATACGGTATTCACCCCGCCTAGCGGCCGTATGTTCGGCGGACCACAACACTTTCACCCCAATTTCTACCATCCCGACCAAAACCCCGATTATCACAACCCCCTCTTTTTTGAAGATATTTGTTATTTTAACGAAGGCGACGCCTTTCCGCCTACCAATACCAATGGTTCGGCGGGCTCCTGGTTCTTCGGTGCGCCTGGCATCACACAGATCGGCACCATGGGCGACTCGCTGATCATGTGGGGACGCTGGCTGATGAACGAAGTGGGTTTCGACGAAATCCGCCTCGACGCGGTCAAACATATCGAACCCGATTATCTCGCCAAGTTTATCGTGGAAACCAAAACCCCTAACCAGCCCTATACCCTCGGCGAGTTTTTTGACTACAATTACGGCCCGCTTTCTTATTATCACAATGCGGTGGAAAGCTCGGGTAATTCGGGTACCAAACAGGCCGATATGTCGCTGTACGACTTTCCGCTTCGCGGCGCCTTGCAGAGCGTTCTCAATAACGGAAGCGGCTCTTCCGACCTCTACCAGATACTCGGCGGCGCCGGCCTCGTATGGGGCGCCAATTTCAGCGGCTTCGACGTGGTCACCTGGCTCGACTCGCACGATACCGACCGCACCGGCTATATCGGCGACAGCGACGGCTGCGACATCCCCTACGGCGGAGCTTGTCTTGAACTCCACACCGAAAACGATCACAATCCCATTTTTTCTGACAAAGAAGACATGGGTTACCCCTTCCTGATGGCCGCCGAAGGCCGCCCCATGGTATTTTGGAAAGACTGGTACTGGTACGGCCTGTCAAAGCACATTAAATGGCAAATGGCTTTGCGCCAAGCCACCGCCACAGGAACTTCCAACCATATCCAGCAAATGAACGGCTCATGGTCTACCTCGGCGCCTTTTGACGGCGACAACCACGGCGGCAATATGTTTGCCATGCGCCGCAACGGCCTCACCAACGGCGCCTCCGACGGTATGGTGCTCGGCCTCAACGACCACCCTTCCAAAACCAACGGCGTGGAAGTAAACACGCCTTTTAGCAATAAATACCTCAAAGATTATTCGGACGGATTTATGTTTGAATCCAGCTATGCGGCCAGTACGACAAAAGCCCTTATTAAGGCCAAGCCGCGTGATTACAGCTGGTACGCGCCCACGGGCCTCTACCCCACACCCCCAGACGCCGGCGCAAGTCATTTTCAGATGGATGCTACGCCCGGCGGCTGCCCGCATTTTATTGCCCTTCGCGTAGCCGATGCCGCCAACTTCCTCGTAAACGGCGACCCTATTCAGAACGGCGACCAGATCGCCGTGAAGAACCTCGCCGGAGAAGTTGTAGGCATCGGCCGCATCGGCCAGGGTTTTGCCTGGGACGGCCAGCACGACATGATCATTGAAGTGCTCGGCGCACCCGCTACCAACGGCATGGCCGACAATGAGGTGTTCCGCATTTTTGTCTACGATGCCAGCCTGGGTACGGAAAAAGAAGTAGGCTCGCTCGAATACGCGCCCGCAGGACAAGCATTTGCATTCCTGCCCGACAGGCCCCAATCGCCCAACCGCAGCGGCAGCGTAAGCGCTACGACCAATGCCGCCGGCGCCTTCGACTGCAACGGCATCTCGCTGCTACTCGGCTTTGATACCGACGGCTGCTCTATCTATGCAATTTCTGCCGGCGAGGCTGGCGATTGCATCCCGGAAACAAATACCTTTTCACAACAAGTCATTGTATACTATGTCAACCAACCCCTTTCGGGACAATTGGTAGTAAATGGCATTAATTACCCCATCACGGGCAACCCGCAAACCATCACCTTAACCGGACTGCCGGCCGACGGCGCACCTGTGGATGTCAATGCTAATTTTTCGGCTGACCCCGGCTGCGCATTCTCTGCCACCGGCGTATTTACCGCGCCGCCTTCCTGCACCACCTTTTTCGATTGCGGAACGAGCATTGCCTCTGCAGCTGTTTATGACAACGGCTGGACTAGCGGCGATGACGACGGCGACGGCTTTGGAGCATGGACACTCAGTAATTCTGGCCCCAATACCGGATATTTTGTGTTTACCTCCACGTCGAATGGCGATGGCAACAACAACGGAGATAACGATATTGATACCGGTGGCAGAGCCTGGGGCATGTACGCCAATTCGGGCAACGTTTCCAACGCCGTGCGCCCCTTTGATACGCCCCTTACACCGGGTTCTACTTTCGCAATAGACATGGATAATGGTTGGATAGAATCCGGCGGCACTGTTGGCTTCGGCTTGCGCGACGCCTTGGGCAACAACCGCATGGAGTTTTATTTCCGCGCCGGCCAGGCCAACTACAAAGTCAATGACAACGCCGGCGAAACCGATACCGGCCTCGGCTTCACCGATGAAGGCCTGAATATTGAATTTACACTGCTTACTGCCACGACCTACGAACTCGTAGTGACGCGCCTCACAGGCGGCAGCTATACCCACAACGGTACCCTGATGAACCCCGGCGGCGGCCAACCCATCGCCCAGGTGCGCCTGTTTAATGCCAACGCCGGCTTCGACAGCCCGCGCAATGCCTATTTCAACAGTATGGAAGTGTGCGTGCCTGTCGATCCCTGCTCTATAACCGGTATTACTGCCGGCACACAGGGCGAATGCGACGAAGAAACCAATTATTATTCCCAACAGGTAACAGTTACCTTCCTCAATCCGCCCCCGGTTGGCCAACTGGCGGTCAACGGCCAGTATTTCGCCATCGGTACGAGCCCGCAAACGGTGACGCTCACCGGGTTGAATTCAAATGGCCAGCCGGTGGATGTGACCGCTTATTTCTCAGCAGTGCCCACCTGTACATATACGGAAGAAGAGTTATTCACTGCACCGCCTTCCTGCTTGCCCTGCGATATCCTTTCTGTTAGCGCCGGAGCACAGTCGGCCTGCCAAAATGATACTTATAGCCAGCAGATCACGGTGACCTACGAAAATCCGCCCACCGGAGGTATGTTGATTGTAAACGGTATCCAGTTTGCTGTATTGGGAAGCCCGCAAACGGTAGAAGTCGCCGGACTGGTAGCCGACGGAGAACCCGTCAATGTAAGCGTAGCTTTTAGCGATGCCGAAAACTGCGCCTACTTTGCGGAAGCCCTGTTTACCGCCCCCGACCCTTGCCCGCCCTGCGATATTATTTCGGTTAGCGCAGGCGCCCAGACGGGTTGTGTGGCGCAAACCAATTCGTATACGCAAGCGCTGACGGTAACCTATACCATCGACAACCCCAGCGGATTTTTGGTAGTCAACGGGCAGTACTATCCTATCACAGGTAGTCCGCAAACGATTATCCTCGCAGGGCTTAATGCCGACGGCAACCCTGTAAATGTGTCGGTTTCATACAGTGCAGATCCCGATTGCGCGTATTATGCCGAAGCCTTGTTTACCGCTCCTGCCGGCTGTGCCGACGAAGGCCAGTGCCAGAGCGATGCAGCGGCAGCCGGCGTATACAACGACGGTTGGACCAGCGGCGATAACTCGGGTTCGGGCTTCGCTCCCTGGCAACTCAGCACCTCCGGGCCCAATGCGGGGCACTTTGTATACACCTCTACCCAAAACGGCGACGGCGACTCCAACAGCGACGGCGATATTGATACGGCCAACGAAGCCTGGGGGTTGTATGCCAATTCGGGCAATGTATCAAATGCGGTGAGACCTTTTGCACAGCCTATGGCATCGGGCGACCTGCTGAACTTCCGCATCGACAACGGCTGGATCGAAAACGGCGGCACGGTAGGCTTCGGCCTGCAAAACGCAAGCGGCCAAAACCTGCTCGAATTCTACTTTGCCGGCGGCAGCCCCGGCTATACCGTCAACGACGGCAGCGGCGCCCATGCCACGGCCATAGGTTTTACCGATGAGGGATTGGCTGCTAGTTTTATTTTAATAAATAATACGACTTACGAATTATACATAACCCGCCTCAGCGACAACTTTAGCCAGGTCTTCAGCGGCCCGCTGATGAGCGGCGGCGGCAACCAGATTCCTGCGCGTATCCGCTTTTTCAACGCCAATGCCGGCTTTAGCGCCGAGCGCAATGCGTATGTAAATAGCTTGTCGCTGTGCCGCCTGTGCACGGAGGCGCCGGGCATTTCTTGCGATGAAATCACGGCTTTGCTCAATCCTACTACCAACATGGTAACGGTTAATGCCGTCGAACTGGCGGAAGCCGACGGCTGTGGTCCGTTTACCTACCTGGTCAACGGTCTGCCCAGCCTTACATTCGACTGCGATGACCTCGGCCCCTACCAGGTAGTAGTCACTGCCGAAGACGCCAACGAACAGATGGCGCAATGCAACGCAACCGTCATCGTAGCAGAAAACGTGCCGCCTACCGTCAACTGCAAACCCGCCACGGTATACCTCAATAGCATGGGGCAGGCTACCTTGCTGCCCGGCGATGTATTCCTCAACGGCAGCGACAACTGCGGTACCGTGACACCCCTGTCGGTTAGCCCGAATACGTTTGCCTGTGCAAATATCGGCAGCAACAACACCGTTACCCTTACCGTGGTAGACGGCTACGCCAATACCGCCACTTGCACCGCCACGGTTACCGTAGCAGACCAAATTATGCCCGGCATTACACCGCCTGCTACCGCCACCGTATACCGCGGCGCCGGCTGCAGCTACGACGCAGCCCCCTCTATAACGGGTTACCCTACCGTAAGCGACAACTGCGGAACCAACCTTACGCCGGGTTATACCGACGAGATAGCAAGCGGCAACTGCGCTGGAGCACTGGTCATCACCCGTACCTGGACCGTCAACGACGGCAACGGCAACAGCGTTTCGGCCATGCAAACCATCAACGTAGTTGATCAGATGGCGCCTGCATTTAACACGGCGCCGTCCAACTCATCGGCGGCCTGCGGCAACCACACCGCCCTCAACTTATGGCTGGCCAACCGTGGCGGCGCCATTGCCGTCGACAATTGCTCGGGGGTAAGCTGGCAAACGCCGCAATTGATCAGCTCCACCAACGGCTGCGGCAGTACGGCTTGCTATACCTACAGCTTTACGGCTGTCGACGCCTGCCAAAACTCGGCCGGCGCCACTGCCACGTTCTGCTTTACCGATAATACGCCGCCAACGCCGCTGTGTAGAAATTCGACCGTTTACGTAGGCTCCAATGGCATTTATTATTTACAAAATGCCGACGTACTCGATATCGAGGGCAGCTTCGATAACTGCGGAAGTTTCCAGGTGACACAAATACAGCCCGCCGGCGTGAGTTGCGCGCAAGTGGGAACTACGATTCCTGTAGTTGTTACTGTGGTAGACGAATGCGGCAACCCGGCTACCTGTACCGCGCAAGTCACGGTAGCGGAAAATAACGGTTTGCCCGCGCCCTGGCAGCACGGGGTTGTCGGGTCGTATACCGGAACGGGAACTGCGGGAGGCTGCGCCGGCAATAACGTCTTTAACCTGACAGCCAACGGCTTCAGCACGCCCACACAGGACGCCCACAGTGCCGTCTACCGCACGCTCTGCGGCAACGGTTCAATTACGGCGCGCGTGGCAAACCTGAGCGCTACAGGCGGTTTTGCCGGCTTGTTCATGCGCGAAAGCCTGTCGCCCGGCGCCAAAAAGGCTGTGTTGAGAACACAACTCAATACCCTGGTCCACCGCGATGTGCGCAATGCGACCAACGGTCCCACCAATACACAACAATACCCGGTTCCGCAAGGCCCCCAATGGCTGCGCATCACCAGAAACGGCAATATTTTCACATTTTTCACCTCGTTTGACGGCGTGCTGTGGAATCTGCGGGGTACGTCGAGCGTAACAATGCCCAACTGCGTATTGGTGGGTATTTTCACCGAAAGTATCAACGTGAATACCGTCACCGCCGCCCAGTTCGACAACGTAAGCGTAATCGGCAATGCCGCGCTGGCAGTACCTGACAATACCTCAACGCCTCAACTCCCCGAATCTTCCTCCGAAGAGCTTTCTTTCGACATCTTCCCCAACCCCACCAACGGCCAGGTGCAGTTGAAGTGGACCGGGATGATAGACAAGCAGGCGACGATCCGGATTTTCAACAGCATGGGTCAACAGGTGTTGCAACGCGAGGTATCGACCACCGCTACAGAAATACTGGATTTATCGGCCCTGGCGCCGGGCATTTACCTGGTGCAGGCACAGGCCGAAGGGGGCAGGCCGGCGGCGAGACGGGTGGTCGTCGGGGGTTGATGTTGGATTTTTGATTTTTGATGTTGGATGGTTGATGATTGAATATTAATTTCAATTACACATCCAGCATCAAAAATCAATGATCAGGCATGAATTTGAGCATTAAGTTATTATTATTGGGTACCGTTTTATCGTGCAGTATTCAAAAACCGGGGGCACAGACCTCCATACAAGTGCAGGTAAACGCGGGCGCATCAACCGGTAGTATTGCGCCGTTGTGGGGCGACCACTACGAAATGCACTTATTGTATGGGCAGGGGGGTAATCCATTTTACGAAGGGCCGCACCAGTCGATTATCAATGACCCGGCGTTTGTGCCGGCCATGCAGCAATTGCGGCCCCGGTTTATCAGGGTATCCATTGGCAGAGCCGATTCGCCGCCGGATACCAATTATTATTCAACCAATACGAGCATCTTGCGGCAATTGCCCTGCGAATTCTACCGGGGCGGCAACAGCATGGCCGAAGCGGAAGACGACTCAAACTACCGCTTCGACTACCTCGATTCATTATTGCAAACCGTATACGACATAGGCGCCGAGCCGTTTCTATCGCTCGACTACATGCCTTTTACCCTCAGCAGCGATACGACTCCCACACCGCCCAACCCTTTTATTCACTATCTGGCTTTCAACAATAGCATCCGCAACGCTCCGCCTGCCGATAATGCCGTTTTCGGGCGTGTTTTTTATAAATTGATCAAACACTGTTACGAGCAATTCGGTACCAGGTATTTTGAATTCTGGAACGAACCCGACCAGTATTCGCTGTTTTTCTGGAGCGGCACCGCCCAGCAGTTGTACGAAGCCTACGCCGCCCTTGCTGACCAGATAAACGCCGACCCGGCGCTAAGTCCGAATATCCAGTTTGGCGGGTGCAGCTTTGCCTTTGGGGTATTGTTCAATACCTTTCCCATCGACTTTTTTCAGCGCATCCAGTTGAATAACACCCGCATGGATTTTATCTCTTTCCATCCCTACAGCGACCAGGGCGGCGGGTACGACGGCGAGCGGGTAGCCATTGCCGACCAGTGGCGACTCAACTACAAACCCGGCGCTACCCTCGTCAACGCCGAATGGGGCCGTCTCGACGCCAACGCCCTCGACCCCGACTATGGCCTCTGGGGCGACCTGGACTACGGCCTGGCGCGTGCAAAAGCCTGGATCGACATGCTCGACCGCCGGGTAACCATGGCCCACCAGGCTGTTTTATTTGACGACGACGGCAGCAACGACAGTTTTGAAAGCCTGGGCATGTTTCAGGTAGACCCCCTCCGCCCCAAACCTTCGGCCTATGTGGTGTATAATATGAACAAATTCAACGATACGCCTCATCGATTGCAGGTTTCAACCGACGCGGGCCATGCGGCTTTGGCGGGAATCAACGACAGCCAGGATCGCATTGTAATCGCCCTGCCGGCTGACAAACCCCTTGCCGCCGAAAATACGGTGCAACTCGTCGTGAGCAACCTGCCCTGGGGCGCCGCCCAGTTTTACGCCTACCGCTATGAACTCACCGAATCATCGTTGGATGAAGGCGTAGTTTTTAACCTTACCCACAGTACTTCCGCCTCCGGCGCTACATTTATTGACAACCTGACTTATGCCGCCGACGGCAACAGCGGGCGACTGATCTTGTGGGAGTTGTCGCTTAATCCTGTTTCCGGCCTGCCCGCCGACTTCCCTGAATTACCCGCGTTTGTCGCGTTTCCCAACCCCGCCAATGGACAGGTGCAGTTGAAATGGGACGGCGTGGTCGACGGCCAGGTCAGTATCCGCGTATTTAACAGTACCGGCCAACTAGTACTGGCAAGGGACATCCACAAGGTTGAAAATACAATAGAGACGCTTGATTTATCTGCCATGGCGCCGGGCATTTACCTGGTGCACGTGCTGGCCGACGGGTGGAAGCCCGCGACGAGGCGAGTGGTCGTCAGTGATTGAGGGTGGGAGTGTGAGAGGGAGAGAGGGGGTGAATTTTCAATGCTCCCTCTCTCCCTCTCTCCCACACTCTCTCCCTCTTTCCCGTGCTGCGATAGCCATATCGGTTGCCCAAACAAAGAGGCCGCCTCAGCGATCTGCTGAGGCGGCCTCTTTTGCGGGGGGGAATTTATAAAAAACTCTTGGGCTGCTACTGCGGCACAATGCCACCACAGCCGCTACCTCCCTTCTTGTCATCTTTTTTGCCTTTTTTACCCCCAATGATCTTATCCATATCTTTATCCTTGAGGGTTTTGAGATCGTTTTTAAGATCTTCAAGGCTTTTTTTGGATTTTCCCATAGCTAACGGATTTTGGGAATGAACCAACAAGAACTCACTCAATCTAAGTGTAAAGGTACGAATTTATCCCAAGCGGGTTAGCGCCTGAGTCACATATTTTTAATTCGCATAACAAGCAAACCGCCCTGTACTGTCCGTGGAAGGGAGGGACATCGGTCAGGAAAACGGGGGTTGTCTTTGACTACCGGGATGGGGTTACCACCCCTCCTGCATCTGTCGCATTTGCTCCATAAACACCATAAAAGCGGGGCGTCGGCGGCGCGATACTTCTATCTTGATGCCGTCGTCCATAATGAGATAACCACCGTCGCCTTTGACAAACTTCCTCATGTAGTTGAGGTTGATCACGTGGCGTTTGTGCACGCGATAGAAGTTGAAAGGCGCTAGCAGGTCTTCATACGATTTGATGGTTTTGGAGGCGGTAATTCTGTCGCCGCTGGTGAGGTAGATATGGGTATAGTTGTCTTCCGCCTCGAAGCGCACGATGTCTTTGATATTGACAAAGTAGATGCCGTCGAGGGCGGAGATACTCATCTTGGTGAAGGCGTTGGGGTTGTTGTAGTAGGCGTTGAAGACGTCGAGACGCTTCTCGGTCTGGCTATCGCGACGCGGGCGTATACGCGCCACTGCCTCTACCAACGCGTCGGGGTCAATGGGTTTTAAGATAAAGCCGATAGAGCTGTATTGGCAGGCTTTCACGGCGAAGTCTTCGTAAGCCGTCACAAAGATGATATCGAAATCAATGGGGCGGATTTGGTTGAGCAGTTGGAATACCTGGCCATCGGGCAGGTTAATGTCGAGAAAAGCGACATCGGGTTTGACAGCCTGATCGACCAGAAGGTCAACGCCTTCTTCCACAGAGCCGGCAGTGCCGATAATTTCGATTTCTTCGCAGTGTTCTGCCAACAGGTTTTTCAGGTTGTTGAGCCCATTTATTTCGTCCTCTATGATAATGGCTTTAATCACGTGAGATCAGGTTTAGTTATTTTATAAAGAGAATCTCAATTTACTGTGCCGATAGCATCCGAGCAAAGCTAATGTAAAATGCTCATTTTGAGAAATTAAATTTAAGCGCGGCGGCTCTCAATTTTGCAACGGTCGTTTTTTACATGTACAGGTTATTTATCAGTAGGGATCGACGTCGATATTGACGCGCACGCCCGATAATCCTTTCTGCTGTTGCATCAGGTGCATGGCCTCTAATACGCTTTCTTTGGCATAATTGATTTTTTGCGCATTACGTGGCAGTTTGATGAGCATATCTATCAAAAAATACTCTCGCACACGCGCCACATAGGGCACCGCCGGCCCTATCACCCACTCGCCCAAGCGTTGTTTGAGTGTTTGCGACATGACGGTAGCGCCCTGGTTGACCACTTCCGGTTTTTTGTGCTTGAGGGTGAGCCGGATGAGGCGTGTAAAGGGCGGGTACTGAAAGTCGTAACGCTCGCGCAATTCGCGCTCGTAAAAAGATACGAAATTATTGGTAATCACCTCCTGCAATACCGGCAGAGTGGTGTTGAAGGCCTGGATGACCACTTTGCCTTGTTTGTGTTTTCGCCCCGCGCGCCCACTCACCTGCATCATCAACTGGAGGGCGCGCTCGGAGGCCCTGAAGTCGGGGAATTGCAGCAACTGGTCGGCACTGAGCACCCCCACCACGCCCACGTTTTCAAAGTCGAGGCCTTTGGTCACCATCTGCGTGCCCACGAGTATATCCAGCCGGTGTTCTTCAAAATCGTTGATGAGTTGTGCATGGGCGTTGCGCGAGCGCACGGTGTCGAGGTCCATACGCCCGATGCGGGCATCGGGCAGATAGATGGCAAGTTCGTCTTCGATTTTTTCGGTGCCGAAGCCCTGCAGCGTGAGCTTGCGGCCGCCGCAGGCAGGGCAGGATTGGGGCAGGGGCGACTGGTAGCCGCAGTAGTGGCATTTGAGGCAGTTGTGGCCCTTGTGAAAGGTGAGACTCACATCGCAGTTGATGCACTCGGCGTTCCACCCGCAGTTGACACAGCGATATACGGGGGCATAACCCCGGCGGTTTTGGAAAAGAATGGCCTGTTCGCCCCGGGTAATGGCGGCGCGCAGTTCGTCGAGCAAGACGGTAGTAAAATGCGATTGCAGTTTGCGCTGCTTGAGTTCGGCTTTGGCGTCGGCGATCACCACTGCGGGCATTTCTATCCCGCCGAAGCGCTCGGGCATTTCCACCAGCCCGTATTTGTTTTGCCTGGCGTTGTAATAGGTCTCTACCGACGGTGTGGCGGTGCCGAGCAGCACTTTAGCGCCGTGCAGGGTGGCCAGGTATATCGCCACGTCGCGGCCGTTGTAGCGCGGGTTGGGGTCGTTTTGTTTATACGAGGGGTCGTGTTCTTCGTCGACGATCACCAACGATAGCCTGGTAAAAGGCAGAAACAGTGCCGAGCGGGCGCCCAACACGACGGGCTGGCCCGCCAATACGCGATTCCACAGTTCTACGCGTTCGTTGTTGTTGAGCCGGGAGTGGTAGATGCCGATCTGGTCGCCAAAGACGCGCTGGAGTCTGCTGATGATCTGGGCGGTGAGGGCTATTTCGGGCAGGAGGTACAGCACTTGCCGCCCTTCGGCTATCGCCGCTTCGATGAGCTCCATGTACACCCTGGTTTTGCCGCTGCCCGTTACGCCGTGCAGCAGCACCACTTTGTCGTTTTCGAAGTGCTGCCGGATTTCTGTCAGTGCCCGGCTTTGCTGTTCGGCGAGTACCCCGGCTTCCAGGGTTTCTTCTTCGTAGGCGCCCAGGCGGCTCACTTCGCGGTCGTATACCTCAAAGATGCCTTTGCCTACCATAGCTTGTATGACCGTCGAGTCGGCCTTGGCCAGGTCGTAGATGGCTTGTTTGCGCACAAAGGGCTCTTTTTTAGCCAATTGCACATAGGCCAGCAGCGCCTCGGTCTGGCGCGTGGCGCGGCTTATTTTTTCAAAAGCTTCACGCAATAAGCTCGAATCTGTATCGTAAGGAGCTTGCAATCTGACGCAAGCCACCGTTTTGGGCTTGTATTTGTCCTGCAGGTCTTCTTTTAAATAAATAACTTTTTTGTCGAGCAAACGCCGGATCACGGGGTATACCGAGCGCTGGTCGAGGATGCTGCGCACGTCGTCGAGCGATATTTCTTTTTGAATGCTGAGCGCTTCGGCAATGAGGTATTCTTTGTCGTCGAGGCCGGCGCCGGCGTAGTGGTCCTGAAAAAAAGGGCTTAAGGCGATGATGGTCTCACTGCTCAGTTTGAGGTGGGCGGGCAGCGCCGCGTGCATGGCTTCGCCCACCGTGCAGCAATAGTAGTCGGCCATCCACTGCCAGAGCTGCATCTGCGTGGGGGTGGTCACGGGCTGCTCATCGATGACGGCCAGGATGGGCTTGGGCTGATAGGCGTCGGGAGCCGTCCGATGCACTTCCGACACCACGGCGGCGTAGCGCTTGTTGTGCCCGAATTGCACCTCTACCCGTACGCCTACCTGCGCCTCGGAAAGCAATTCCTCGGGTACGAGATAGGTATAAGTCTTGGGTACGGCCAAGGGGAGGACTACCGTAACATAAGTCTGCGTGCCGGCTATTGGATGAAGTGACAAGTTCGATTTACTTTACTTCAAAAGTATTCCTATTCTGCGTAATGCGCAAACTTTCCCATGCACTCTAGCAAAAATCTCACCCTCCCATATTTTTTCTCTGATCATGTCGCGGTTGCGGGGCGAGCCCGCAACCTACTCCAGGGAGACCGGGTCTACGGGTTTGAACAGCGAAAACGGCACGGCTTCTACCTTTTGCCTGTAATCGGCAAAATCTTTGGAGAAAAAGGCATTGATGCGGTCAAACGTTTTGGCGGCATAGTTGCGCAACTGGGTCATCATGCGCTGCACGGGTTGATTGGGGGGGCCGTCGAGCGAGCGGAGGTAGCCCATCGTCTGGAAGATGTAGTAGTTGAAGTTATCGCCGAAGCGCTGTATGCCTTTCTGGTTTTCGGGCGTAGTAAACAGCTTTTCAAGCGTATCGAGGCTATCCTGCATGGTTTTGCCCAGTTTGGCAATTTGCTGTTTGGTACTGTCGGGTGCGTTGGTCAGGGCGTTGTCGACGCGTTGGATGGTTTTGCGGGCGTCCTGCAATTGGGTGAAGCTTTTTGAGGCTTTGTTTACAATGGCGTAGAAATCGCGATAAGCCGCGTCGCGGGCCTGTAATTCGCCCAAAGGTATCTGGATGCGCGGGTCGGGATGCACGGTAACCATCGTGGAGTCTTTGTGGTCGCCGAAGGCAAACAGCACCTTGTACACCCCCGGCAGGATAGGCATGCCGCCGGGAGGATCATCATCGGGTTTTTGCTCGCGGCGCGAGGGGAAGCGCACGCCGTTGCGGTCGAGATACCAGTAAACTCGGTTCATGCCCGTGTCGAGTTTGACGCTGTAGGTGCGGATGGTGTCGCCCAGATTGTCAACAACGTTAATCTTCACCTTTTCTGGTTGTTTTTTGTCTTTACCTTCTTTTTTATCGCCCTTGCCATCGTCTTTTTTAGCGGGTTCGGCAGCGGGTTTGTCGGTTTTTGTTTTGGATTTAGCCTTGTCTTTTTCTGCGGGCGCAGGGGAGGCCGCATCTTTTGCTGCCGCCGGCATAGGTTTCACCCAGAGGGTAAACATAGCTCCGTTGCGGCGGTTTTCGCCCTGGAAGACCGCATCGGCGGGGAAGTGATAGCCGTCGAAGCTGCGGTAGCTAGCCAGGTAGGCGTCGGGTGAAGCGAAGGCGCTAAAGGGTTTGTCGAGTACTTTGCCTTTGCTGCGGGCTATTTCGCGGATGGGTCGGATATCGTCGAGTATCCAGGCGGCCCGCCCGAAGGTACCCACGATGAGATCGTGTTCGCGGGGGTGAATTTTGAGGTCGATGGTAGAGACTGAGGGGTAGCCGTTGGTCCACTTGTTCCAGGTGTCTCCCATGTCGATGCTGAAATACAGCCCGTAGTCGGTGCCCAGCCAGAGCAGGTTAGGCTCGAGGGGGTCTTGTACGATACAGAGGGCATGGCCGTCCACCTTGTTTTCGTCGGCGATGCGTTTGAAAGTGGCGCCGTAGTCGGCGGTATAATAAGCCATAGGCCGCCAGTCGTTGCGGCGGTAGTCGTTGACGATCACGAAAGCTTCAGCGGCATTTTTCTTTGAAACTTCGATATAGGGAATCCAACTGCCGGGGTTGGCGCCGGGCAGTCGCGAGGCCAGGTTGGTCCAGCTCTTGCCGCCGTCGCGGGTGAGTTGCAGGTTGCCGTCGTCGGTGCCCACCCAGATCACGTTGGCGTCGAGGGGGCTGGGGGCGATGGCGAGAATGGTGGTGTGGTTTTCTGCACTCGTTACGTCGGGGGTAAGGCCGCCGCTATTTTGTTGTTGTTGTTTGGTAGTGTCATTGGTGGTCAGGTCGGGGGAGATGAGTTCCCAGCTTTGTCCGTTATCGTTGCTTTTGTGTACAAATTGGCTGCCGTAGTATATGCCGCGTGGATTAAACGGGTTTTGGGCAAAGGCCGCATTCCAGTTGAAACGCAGTTCAATGCCATCGGGGTGGGTGGGTTTGATAAATTTAGAATCTCCGGTGATGCGGTCGATATAGCCAAGGTTGCCTCCCTGCGACATAGCGTACACATAGCGGTTATTGTCGGGTCGGAAGCTCACATCGAAGCCGTCGCCGAAGTACACCTCCTGCCAGTCGGAATTGAGGATACCGCCTTCTTTCCAGACGGCGCTGGGGCCCACCCAGGAGCCGTTGTCCTGCATGCCGCCTGCTACATTGTAGGGGATATCCATGTCATAATCGATATGGTAAAACTGCGCGAGGGGTAGATTTTCGATAAAACGCCAGTTTTTGCCGCCGTCGCGGGAGATATTGAGTCCGCCGTCGTTGCCTTCGATGAGATATTCGGGGTCGTCGGGGCTTATCCAGAAGGCGTGGTGGTCGGGGTGAACGCCCGAATAAGGCAGGATTACCTCGAAGGTTTTGCCGCCGTCTTCGCTTTTCGACACCAACGAATAGATGTTGTAGAGGCGGTTTTCGTTAGAGGGGTCTACGTAAATTTCGGCGTAGTAAAACGGCCTGTCGCCAATATTTTTATCTGCCACCTTTACCCATTTGGCGCCGCCATCGGTGCTTTTGTAGAGGGCGTTTTCTTTGGCTTCTACAAGGGCGTACACGATATTGGGTTTAGAAGCTGCGATAGCGAGGCCGATGCGGCCCAGTTCGCCTTTGGGGAGCCCGTCGGCTTCGGTGCGGCGCTGCCAGGAGTCGCCGCCGTCGAAGCTCAGGTAGAGCCCTGAGCCGGGGCCGCCCGACTTGAAAGTCCAGGGTTTGCGGCCGTATTCCCACATGGCGGCGATAATTTTATTGGGATTGGAGGGGTCCACTACCATATCTGCGCAGCCCGTCTGGTCATTTACATACAACACCTTCGACCAGGTCTTGCCGCCGTCAGTAGTGCGATACACGCCGCGGTCGGCGCCGGGGCCCCAGGCGGAGCCCGTAGCCGCTACAAAAACCGTATTGGGATTATCGCGATGGATGATGATGCGGTGGATAGTTTTGGCGCCTTGCAGGCCCATATTTTTCCAGGTTTTGCCGCCGTCGAGGCTTTTGTAGATACCGTTGCCGCTATTCTGGGAGTTGCGGGGATTGCCTTCGCCGGCGCCCACCCAGATCTCGCTGGGATTGCGCTGGTTGATCGCAATGGCGCCTACTGATTGCATGGCTTCTTTGTCGAAAATGGGCGTCCATGCGATGCCGCCGCTCTCCGAGCGCCAAACGCCGCCCGAAGCGGTGCCGACATAAATAACATCCGGGTTGCTCAACACCACATCGATGGCCGTCACGCGGCCGCTCATACCCGCCGGGCCGATATTGCGGATGCCAATTCCTTTAAGGTGATCGGTATTGATTTTTTGTGCAAAAAGCACTGCCGTTGCGAGGGCAAGCAAGCAAAGAGAAAGGGTGATTTTCTTCATGATAGCACGATGGTTTATATCGGTTGTAGGTTGTAGGTTGTAGGTTGTAGGTTGCTAAACCCTATCGCTAAACAGCCGAAGGCGCTAAACTCTACTAAACCCTTAAAAAGAGATGTGGCGCGATAAAGATATAAAAAATGTCGATTTTCGCAGCATGAAAGGCAAAACCGCCAAAATTCGCGCTAATACGGCTCTTTTTGGGGCCTTGTTGGTATTTACCGGGGCTATTTGTTTTTCCGCGAAAGCGGTAATGGTCAAAATGGCGTACCGCTATGATATCGACGGCGTGTCGTTGCTTACCTTGCGCATGATGTTTTCCCTGCCGTTGTTTGTAGGTGTGATGGCCTGGGCGAAATACCGCGAAGGGCCTATGCGTGCCCGGCTGAGCCGCCGCGATTGGACGGCGGTGGCCTTGCTGGGATTGTCGGGCTATTATGTTGCCAGTTTATTCGACTTTTTGGGATTACAATACATCAGCGCGGGTATGGAGCGCCTCATCCTGTTCGTCTACCCCACCCTGGTCGTACTCATCTCTGCACTGGTATACCGGCAGCCGATCACAAAAATGCAGTTAGCGGCCTTGTCGCTCACCTATGCGGGCATTGCGCTGGCGTTTTTAGAAAATACAAAACTCACCGGCGGTTCTACTTTTTGGCTGGGCGCCGGGCTCATCTTCGTCAGCGCGCTGGCTTATGCCATCTACCTGGTGGGCAGCGGCCGGCTGATACCCAAGCTGGGCGCCCTGCGCTATACCTCGCTGGCCATGACCATAGCGGCGCTGATGATCGTGGCGCACCATGGCGTGGTATACCAGTGGCGTTTGTTCCACTACCCGGCGGAAGTCTACTACCTCGCACTGCTCATGGCCGCCGTTGCTACCGTATTGCCCTCGCTAATGGTCTCAGAGGGTATTCGGCTGGTGGGTTCCAGCCATGCCGCTATCATCGGCAGCGTGGGGCCTATTGCTACCATCGCCCTGGCGTATATTTTTTTAGATGAAAAAATGGGCCGGCTGCAATGGCTGGGAACCATCGTGGTAATCAGCGGTGTTTTGCTGATCAGTTTACGGAAGAATGACGATTGACGAATTACGAATTACGAATGGATAAAAGACTTTATCTTTGCGTTTCAAAATAAATTCTGCCATGATTCTCCGCCTGCCATCGGCCTATTTTCGATAGCTTCTTTCTATCAGCCTTTTCCGTCTGTCTGACAGACCACATTTCCCATTTTTCATTTTTAATTCTTCATTTTTAATTAACCGCCATGCTCGATAAATTAGAAGCCATCAAAGACCGCTACATATACCTGGAAGAACAAATGTCGGACCCCAATGTAGTATCCGATATGAGTAGGTACAAAAAGGTGAGCAAAGAGTACAAAGACCTCAAGGCCATCGTAGAAGCGCTCGATGCCTACAAAAATGTGCTGGCCCATCTGGAGAGCGCCCGCGAGATGCTCAAAGAAACCGATCCCGAGATGCGCGAGATGGCGCAGCTCGAAATAGAGGAGTTGACGCCGCAACAGGCCGAGTGGGAAGAAAAAATCAAGATGATGTTGATTCCCAAAGACCCGGAAGACACCAAAGACGTCATTTTTGAAATCCGCGCAGGCACCGGTGGCGACGAGGCCAGTTTGTTTGCCGGCGACCTATACCGCATGTACAGCCGATTTTTTGATTCGAAAGGCTGGCAAACGGAATTGATATCGGAAAACGAAGGCACTGTGGGCGGCTACAAAGAATTGGTCCTCGAAGTAAGCGGCGAAGAGGTGTACGGCACGCTCAAATTTGAAGCCGGCGCCCACCGCGTACAACGGGTGCCCAAAACCGAATCGCAGGGCCGGGTTCACACTTCGGCGGCTACGGTGGCAGTTATTCCCAAGATGGAACTCGAAGACATCGACATACGCCGCGAAGACCTGCGTATCGACGTTTTCCGCTCTAGTGGCGCGGGGGGACAGCACGTTAACCGCACCGAGTCGGCTGTGAGATTCACGCACCTACCCACGGGTATCGTGTCGGAAAGCCAGGATAGCCGCTCACAAATCAAAAACCGCGAGATTGCCCAGCAGCGCCTCATCCAGAAAATCCAGGAACGCCGCCTCGAAGAACACTCTTCTTCTCTGGCCAGCCAGCGCCGCCTGCAGGTGGGTTCGGGCGACCGCTCCGAAAAAATACGCACCTACAACTACCCGCAAAACCGCGTAACCGACCACCGCCTCGAAGGCGACGCCAAAAATTACAACCTCGAACAGGTGATGCTCGGGGATATCGGCGAAATCATCGAAGCCCTCCAGATGATGGATAATGCGGATAAGCTGAAGATGGGAACGGAGGTTAATGGGTAACGACTTGGGGACTTTACGACTGTAAGACTTTACGACTATATGACCATTGTTCGTACAGTCGTACAGTCTCCTACAGTCCCACAGTCTCCCTTCACTCCCTCCTATTCCGCGGATGGTACGCCATCACCGTGCTGCGCAGAAAATCAGTATCGAGGTGGGTATAAATTTCCGTAGTTAAGATAGATTCGTGGCCGAGCATATCCTGCACTGCACGCAGGTCGGCGCCGCCTTCAATGAGGTGAGTGGCAAAAGAATGGCGAAAAGTGTGGGGGCTCACCGATTTGTGTAAACCCGCCTTTAAGGCGCAATCCTTTACGATCAAAAACACCATCACGCGGGTGAGCTTGCGCCCGCGGCGGTTGAGGAACACGATATTCTCGCTGTCTTTGTCGATATGCTTATGGAGGCGGCGCACGCTCTCCAGGTAAATCCGGATATGCTTCGCCGCCTCGTCGCCGATTGGCACGATGCGCTCCTTGTCGCCCTTACCGGTCACCTTCACAAAGCCGATATCCAGAAACAGGTTGCTGAGCCGCAGGTTGACCAGTTCGCTGACGCGCAATCCGGAGGCGTATAGCGTTTCCAGCATGGCGCGGTTGCGCGTGCCCTGGGGTTCGCTGAGGTCGATGGCTTCCAGCAAACGCTGAATTTCCTCGTAAGACAGCACATCGGGCAGGTGGCGGTTGAGGCGGGGGCCTTCGAGCTGTTCCGTGGGGTCTTCGTGAATGAGGTCTTCTATCAGCAAGTACTTGTAAAACGTTTTGAGCGCCGATAGCAGTCGCCCTTGCGAGCGGGCGCCGAGGCCCAGCTCGTTGAGCCACAGGATAAAATCGACGAGGTGCGATAGCTGTATTTGCTGCGGCTGCAAGTCGATCTGCCTGATTTCGAGGAATTGAACCAGCTTGCGCAAATCGCCCAGGTAAGCCTCGGCCGTGTTGTCGGCCAGGGTGCGCTCGAGTAGCAGGTAGGCGCGAAAGCCTTGCAGGAAAGGGTGCCAGTTCATGGGGTGAAGATACGCATGACTTTGGGACTTTACGACTATACGACTGTACGACTATCAGCCATTGGGAGCAAAGTCACATAGCCTAGTCTTCTCTCAGCGTCAACGACAATCGACCGTATTGGTTATTCGAGTTGTCGGCGTCGATTTCGTAGGTATAGGCGCCATTTTCGAGCAGCGTTTCTCCTACATAATCAATGGGTTGGATGTTAAACGTATCACCATTGATCTGCAATTCGACAAAAGCATAGCGGTAGGCGGATTCGTATTCGACGTATGCCGAAGATTGACCCGCCGGGATATCTCCATATTGGTGCTCGTCACTGCCCGTATTGACATATACGTTTTCGAAATCGTAGCTACTGGCGTTCGTAATCCTGATCCATACGCCGTTTTCGGTATCTGGGCCGAGGTTGTCATATTTGCAGCCGGCAATCAGGGCTGCCGATAAGAGCAGGAGAGCATAACTTTTTTTCATGTTTTTTTTTATAAAAATGTTTAGTAGGGTTTAGCGTTAGGGTTTAGCGATTGGGTTTAGCTGTAAGTTTAGTTAACTAAACCCAATCGCTAAACTTAAAAAAAACAGACTTAAAGTAAGACGGTCAATTAGCCGGTAAGGGTTGGCGCTATTTATCGGCGAGCAATTGAGCAATCTCTTTGTCCGTCAGTAAAAGCTTTGTTTTCAAAATAGCCAGATACTCCCGGGCATTATAAAGCGGATAATCCGTGCCAAAGACAATTCGGTGTAAACCCAGTTTTCTCACATACCCTGCAAGCTCCAAAAATTCCGCTTCCGTCAACTTGCTCACCCCATCGCTATCCTTATCGAGGCATACGGCGGAAATATCAAATTTGATGTTTTGAGTAGAAATGGGATGTTTTTCATTAAAAAGGCCGATAAACGCATCCAGGACATTTTTCGTTTTTTGGGTAAATCCGCCCGAAGTGCCAAAATGAGCGATTTGTAAATCCACAAATGCGAGTCCATGTAATACGGAGTCAGCCAAAAGTCTCACATCCCTTTCTCCAAACTTGGGATGGGAATTATCAAAATGCAGCAATACGGGAATTTTATGGTCGGAAGCGTAGCGGAAAACAGTTTTTACTTTTTGCAAGTGCACCGGTTCTGTCAGATAAATTTGAGAGGCATTGCCGTGCAATTTAATACCGTCCAATTTTAGCGTTTTGTGGCATCGCTGTATTTCATCCACCGCATATGCCTGGAGGGGGTCGATGCCGTAATAGGCGCTAATGCGGCTGGGGTATTTGCTTTTGAGCGCAGCCAGGTAATCATTTTCGGTTCTCATTTGATCGATGGCGTCCTTGCTGCCTCCGCCAAATTCTTCGGAGCTAAACACATAAGCCATAGAGATCAATTTCATTTTTCCACACCCTGACAGACTAAAAATCGAATCCACGTCAGAATAAAAATGATCCGCTTTTGAAAACGGAATGCCCATTTTTTTCCAGAAATCGATAAATCCAGGGCTCAAAAAGTGCACATGGTGGTCGTACAATTCCGGCCGGCTATGCGGCAGTTGTTTTGCCGGGCTGCAAGCCTGGAGCAGAAGTAGGGCGAAAGCGAATGGGATACAGTATATTTTCATTTTTTTGTAAATAGGTGTATTACAAGATATTACAATTTGCCAAAACAGGTAATCAGAAAATCCATATTTTAGCAAAAAAAATGAGCGCGCTTTCTAGTCTCCTGGGTCAAACCGACATATACCTACTCGACCAAATCATGAAAGACCGCTACGCGCCTTCGGAACTTATCCTGGATGCCGGGGCGGGCGCCGGGCGCAACCTGCATTGGTTTGTGCAACAGGGTTTCCGGGTGTTCGGCGCCGACAGGGATCCGGTGGCGGTGGAGGCCTTGCGGCGCAATTACCCGGGGATTCCCGATGACAACTTTTTGGTAGCGCCGGTAGAAGACCTGCCGTTTCCTGATGGCTTTTTCCATCACGTTATTTGCTCTGCCGTGTTGCATTTTGCCGATAATGAAGCGCATTTCAGGCAGATGTTCGGCGAGTTGGCGCGGGTGCTGCGGCCCGGTGGGTCGCTATTTCTGCGAGTGGCAACAGATGTGGGACTGGCACACAAGATGATCCCCCTGGGCCACGGCCGCTTTGCAATGCCCGACGGCACCGACCGCTTTTTGCTAACCAGGCCGACACTCGAAGCGCTTATGCACACACACAAACTGCGGTACCTGGAACCTTTTAAAACAGTGCTGGTAGACGAGTTGCGCAGTATGACGGCGCTGGTATTGGGTAGTTAGTTTTTTTGCAAAATGCTGAATGAATTCAGCATTTTATACCTTAATGTGCTGAATCAATTCAGCAGAATGGATAAATTACTCATACAATCCCGCCTGCTGGCTGTTTTGATTGATGTATTAATTAAGTGCGACCTCACTAAATACCTTCGGTAATAATACCAAAAATCCGCAGCAAAATACTACTCGCATTGAAAGGAAAAGCGGAACTTGCCGAAAGCTTATTACCAGCACTTTATGGCAAAAAAACTAGTGCAATTTTTTAATCCGGGGAATGCTGTTTTGTACCTGCTTGGGGCGACATTGCTATTCGCTTCGTGCCAAAAAGAAAACAGCGACAACCGGCACGCCATCGAGTACTGGTCATCCAACAACGGGGGCGAAATCAAGTTTGCCCAATGGTCGGTAGATCGGTGGAACGCCGACCATCCGGATAGCCCGGTCAAATACCAGCCCGTTCCCGAAGGGCAATCGAGCGAAGAGATCATCCTGGCAGCCGTAGTTGCCAAAACCACCCCCGATATCTATTCTAACATCTGGCAGGGACTGGTAGAGTTTTACAGCCAGTCGGGCATCCTCGTGCCGCTCGATACCCTCGACGGATTTATGGAATTCATCCAGTCGCGCTGCGACTCCCTCACCATCCGGGAAATCACCTCCAGCGACGGCCATATCTTCCAGGGTACCTGGTAGATATGGCCGTCGCTGGCTATTTACAACCGGCGCATCATGAAAGAAATGGGCCTGGATAGCATCCCCGTGACTTATTCCGCCTACTTGCAGGCAGCAGAAAACTTCAAAAAAGACACCGACGGCGACGGCTATGTCGATCAATGGTTTGGCAATACCTCCGTCAAGCTGGCCTGGTACCAGCGCCTGTTCAATTTTTACCCCCTATACCTGGCTGCCTCCGGCGGCAAACCTCTCGTAAAAGACGGCCGGGCGAATTTCAATAACGAATACGCCGTTGAAGCATTCCGCTTTTTGCAGACCCTGTACCGCAATAATTATTTCTCCCGGCAGGTCGAATCGGCGGGGCAGGACTTGTTCGTCGCCGAAAAATACGCCACCAAGTGGACCGGCCCCTGGGAAATCGAATACCTGGAAAAATATAAAAGAGAGGGCTTTACATACGACTTCGGCCCTATACCCGTACCCGACGGCCACCAGGGCCCCGTGTATACTTATTGCGACCCCAAAAGCATGGTCATTTTTAATACCTGCAAAAATCCGCAGCTGGCCTTCGAGTTTATCAAAACGATGCTCAGCGAGGATGGCGACCTGCAGTTTTTGCAAACCACCAACCAATTGCCCCGCAGAAAAGATTTGGAGCTCAAACCCGCTTTCCAGGCTTTTTTTGCCCAAAACCCCAAACTACAGGTTTTTGCCCGGCAGGCCAAACACGTCAAAGGCGCCGACAATTGCGAGGTATTGATCGAGGTGTTTGATATCTTATCACAGGAATACGAAGCCTGCGTATTGTACCAGACCAAAACTCCAGAAAAAGCGGTAGCTGACGCGGAACGTGCAGTGAATGTACTTTTAGGAAATTGATTCGTCACCTTGTTACCACCGAGGTGGTGAACGGTAAACGTTCACCCTACGTGGCCGTCACCTTGTCACCAACATGAAAAAAACATTACCCTACTTAATTGTATCGCCGTATTTGGTGCACCTGCTGTTGTTCGTGCTCTTTCCGGTGGTATTTTCCATTGTGCTGACTTTCCACAAGTGGAATATCATTGCCCCGATGGAATACGTGGGGTGGGGGAATTACTGGCGCTTATTTAACGACAGGTTGTTTTGGAAAGCCATTTTAAATACCTTCCAGTTTTTGCTGGTGCACATTCCGTTGCAAATAGTAATAGCGCTGGCATTAGCTTATTTTCTCAATCAAAAACTATTTGTGCGGGGATTTTTCCGGGCATCGTTTTTCATGCCGGTAGTCATATCGGGGGTAGTAGTTACCATCCTTTGGCAACAGCTTTTTGGATTGGAAACGGGCCTGCTCAACCGCTTGCTGATCAATATGGGATTGGGTAGAGTAGAATGGCTGTCGAATCCCAACCTGGCCATTGTATCTATTGCGATCATGGCGACCTGGAAAAACGTGGGTTTATACGTGATCCTATTCCTGGTGGGCCTGCAAACCGTGCCCAAAAGCTATTATGAAGCCGCGGAAGTGGATGGAGCTTCTTCCTGGCAACAATTCAGGTATATCACGTTTCCGGCCATTAATCCCACTTTTTTTATGGTGGTGATACTCTCCACCCTCGGCGGTTTTAGTTTGTTTATCGAGCCCTATATCATGACCGACGGCGGCCCATTGAATAGCACGCTTTCGGCGATGCTTTATATTTACAAACAAGCTTTCGGTTATTATCACATGGGGTATTCCGCTACGCTGGGGTTGTTTTTTGCCATGTTAATTATGATGGTAGTGGCGGTGCAGAAATACGCGATTGAGAATGACGAATGACGAATTACGGATTACGGATTACGAATGATTTCTTAATTAATTCAATATGGGGGTTTTTAAGCCATACAAATTCATTTTATACGTGCTGTTGGGTGGGGCGGCCTTGTCATTTTTGTATCCATTTTATTGGATGATACTAGCTTCGTTGACGCCGGAGGCGCAGATCGGGGAGTTGGGGGTAGCGCCGAAGGGAATCACCTGGGACAATTACGCGCAGATGGCTGGTAAAATCCCCATTTGGCGGTCTTTGTTCAATAGCGTAATTGTGGCGGGCTTATCTACGCTGGGGGTGTTGATATTTGGCTCCACTACCGGTTATGCGCTGGCCAAATTGCCTTTCAGGGGTAGAAACATGCTATTTTTCATCATCATTTTCACCATGACCCTGCCCTTTCAAATCACTCTCATCCCCAATTACATATTGATGGTCAAATTCCAGTGGATAGACAGCCTGGTGGCGCTGGTAGTGCCTGCGCTGAATAGCGCCTTTGCCATCCTGCTATTCCGGCAGGCTTTCAAAAGCATTCCCGACGACCTCATCCATTCCGCCCGGGTAGACGGCTGCGGGGAACTACGCATCATCTTCCAGATTATATGGCCCAATATCATCCCCACGATCATCACGGTGGGCATTCTCACCTTCATGAACTCCTGGAACGACGTATTGTGGCCGCTCATCGTGATTCGCGAAGAGAAATTGATGACCATGCCGCAACTCGTCACCTTGTTTGCCGTGGGCGGCAGGGCGGAGGCGCAGTTGGGTGTCAAGTTGGCTTCGGCGGTGGTGTTGGCCTTGCCGATTATTATTGCTTACGCTATTTTCCAACGGCATTTTATTCAGAGTATGGCGTCAACGGGTTTGAAAGGTTGACCTAAATATGCAGCTATGATCGACATCCAAAGAACGGATATCCGGCTCAAAACCGACCCGCGAAAAGTAATTCTCAAGTTTCTGGACTTCGGCCACTCCGCCCGGTTTGAACCCGTGGCGCAATACGTGGCCAAACTGGAAGAATCTGCCGCCATGGCGCAGTTGATGGCTATCCTTGATAATTTCGAGGAGCGGCATTTCAATTTGAAGGGGGCCTTTATGGATAATTTTGCCCGCGTAACAGCCTATGTACCGGTAGGCGACTTGTCGTTTACCAAAAAACTGCTCCTCGGCGCTTATTTTACCCACGAATACAGCATACAGGCGGCCGCCCTTTTTAATCCTTCGATTGTGCCGCATCCCGACCAAAGCGGGCTGTCATTTGGCGATCTTCGATTTGTGATGTCACTACGGGCTACCGGGGAGGGCCATATTTCGTCTATCGTTTTCCAAACGGGCGTGGTCAATGCCGCCGGCGACATCGCCCTCGACCCTGTATCTTCCAAACTAACCTGCGGACAGCCGGCAGCCGGCGTCGCCGATGGCTGTTACAACCTGACGTTTGATCCCGATACGCCCCTCAGCAGCAGGGTATTGTTCCCGCATTCCGACGCCGAATCCAACGGCATGGAAGACGCCCGCTTCGTCCAATTTACCGATAAGGAAAAAAAATGGTACCTCGGCACCTATACAGCCTACAACGGCCGGGCTATTCATCCCCACCTGATAGAAACGCTGGATTTTCAGCATTTTAAAATCAAACCCTTTACCGGCAAAGCCGCCTCCGACAAAGGTTTTGCACTTTTCCCCGAAAAAGTACAAGGTAAATACGCCATGATAGGCCGGCAAGGCGGGCGCAACCTGTCTATCATGTTTTCCGATGACTTATGCCACTGGGACGATTACCGCCCCCTGCAACAGCCCCAACGCGGCTGGGAAATGCTACAAATGGGTAATTGCGGTAGCCCCGTAAAAACCCCGCAAGGCTGGCTCTTGCTTACCCACGCGGTTGGGCCCATGCGGAAATATGTGCTGAGTTTAACATTGCTTGACTTGCACGACCCCGGCAAGGTGCTGGCCAGCCTGGAACGCCCCCTGCTCAGCCCAAATCATGAAGAACGCGAGGGCTACGTACCCAATGTGCTCTACACCTGCGGTATGCTCGCACATGGAGGCCGACTGGTCATTCCGTATGCTATGTCGGATAACGCGATAAGTTTTGCCACAGTGGTAACCGATGAGGTCTTGACCGAATTAAAAAAATCATGATGATAAAAACCTTGTCCATATACCTCCTGACTATTGCATTGGCATCGTGCACGCCGGCGAAAAAAGAAGCTCCGCAAAGCCTGCTCAACGCCGCGCACCTCGATCACCTCTACGAAGAGATACAGGTGGGCGACCGCCGCCTCGGCGCCGTCTGGATATACTGCGAGGCGCCCGATTACCGGCTTGTGAGCGATGAAGACGAAGGTTTTACCTGCGTAGATGACGTAGCGAGGGCGCTGGTGTGGTATTGCCGGCAATACGCTTCCACGCCAGACGCCGACGGGCTGGAAAAAATACGGGGACTGACAGAGTTTTTGCTGTATATGCAGGCCGAAAACGGCTATTTTTACAACTTCCTGCTGCCGGGCGGAGAGATCAACAAAACCCACCGCAATAGCCAAGCCGTAGCCTCCTGGTGGTCGTGGCGGGCTTTCTGGGCCTTGTCGGAACTCAACTTGTTGCAAGCAACCGAATTGAAAGAGCTGCAAGTCCGAATCCGCCCGGTGATGGATACCCTGGTCTCCCACATGCAGCAATTATGTTCGCCGGATGCTGGAGTTATTGATTTCGAAGGAATTTCCATCCCCGCCTGCCTGGCCGAATTGGGCGCCGACCAGGCTTCGGTGATCGTGATTGGATTGGCCAATTACTACCTGGCGCAACCCTCGGAGGAGGTCAAGTCGCTGATGTTGTCGTTGGGCAATCTGTTGCTCGGCGTGCAATACGGCGACGCGCAAACGCCGCCACACTACGCTTTTTTGAGCTGGCAAAACTACTGGCACGCCTGGGGCAACTCGCAGGCCTATGCCCTGCTTCTGGCCGGGCGTTCGCTGGGCCACAAACCGTTTATTCAGGCCGGGCTGAACGAGGTGCGCTATTTTTACCCCTATTGCCTGGAAAAGGGATTTTTGCACGAATTTAAGGTTGTGAAAACAACCGAAAAGTTGGAATTACGAGACGTCAAGCCTTTTTCGCAGATCGCCTACGACATCCGACCCATGGTCTTTGCCTCTGTGGAAGCATATCGCTTTACCGGCGATACCACGTTTGCCGGCACGGCCGAACAACTGGCCACTTGGTTTTTCGGAAATAACCCGGCGAGACAAGCTATGTACGACCCGGCCACCGGCCGCACCTACGACGGCATCAACCGCGATTCAACCGTGAACCGCAATGCCGGCGCCGAGTCGACTATCGAAGCGCTGCTGAGCCTACAAGCGATTGAAAAGGTGACGGCACGGAACTGGCTGGGGAGGTGACGGCAGGGAAGCACCTCAGGGGGTGACGGCACGGAACTGGCTGGGGAGGTGACGGCAGGGAAGCACCTCAGGGGGTGACGGCACGGAACTGGCTGGGGGGGTGACGGCACGGAACTGGCTG
>Ga0209573_1001464_pt1 | contig 36400 bp, 32 predicted proteins | sample TNRBio252014_DNA_FD_185870 | JGI IMG/M metagenome (GOLD analysis project Ga0209573, IMG submission 185870) | Wastewater treatment Type I Accumulibacter community from EBPR Bioreactor in Madison, WI, USA - TNR Reactor_6/25/2014_ DNA (SPAdes)... | ecosystem: Engineered > Bioreactor > EBPR >...
TATACATAGATACAGCTAGAATTTTTGTACCGGGTGATATTTTTTTTATCAATTTCGTGGCTTCTACACCGTTCATTCCCGGAAGGTTGATATCCATGATTACGATATTTGGTTGCAGTTCCTTCACCATTTCAACGGCTTGTTCGCCACTGCCCGATTCAGCCACTACCTTAAATCGTGGATCGGCATTTAAGATCATGCTACAGGTTTGCCTGATTAAAGTGTGATCATCGGTAACCAGAATTGTAATTTTTTCCATAGTAATTGTTCTTATTAAGAATTGATTGGTTATAAATTTGCCAAAACCGTTTGTACGGTATAATGATATTAGAAAAAACATATCCTTATTTTTTTCTATGTTCATCAGTCGAACGTTGACAATCGAGATTCGTTCCAAGGGAAGCCAATCATTAAACGACACCCTTCCCCGGATGAGGAAATAACTTCCATTGTTCCCTTGTATAATTCCGTGCGGCTTTGAATGTTGGATAGCCCAATGCCTTTTCTTTGCAGAGAGGTATCAAAGCCTTGTCCGTCATCTGCTATTTCTATTCTTACTCCCTTATCTGTTGATGACAACACAATACATATATTATTGGAATTTGCATGTTTGATGATATTATTCAGTTGCTCCTGAACAATCCTGAAAATATTCAGTTTAAACTTATCATGCAGCTTTACCCCTTCAAAACCTTCAACCCCGACCTTTATTGAAAAATTGTGTACCATCATTAAATCATTAGCAAGATTACTGATGGCTGCATCTAAAGTTTGCTCTCGTTGCAATGGGCTCACCAGGTTTTTAGATAATTTCCTGATCTCTTCTATGGCATCCAGAATATAATTTGAGGCTTTAGTTATTAATTTAGTTCTTTGAGAAGCAGAAGAATTCTTTACTACACTCAGGTATAATCTTGCTGCACCTAGTATCTGGTTCACATTGTCATGCAGTTCCCTTCCTATTTCAGCTCTTTCAGTTTCCTGGGCCGAAATGATGGCTTCAGTTAGTTGTTGATTTCGGAGTTTTTTTTCATCCTCCAGCTTTCGTTCGAGTTCTAATTTTTCAGTAACATTTTGGGCGATGGCCATTACAGCATCTTCGTTGTTATACCGGATACGATGAAGGCATATTTGCATAAAGATGTGTTGCCCGGTTTTAAGCACATGCCGCCATACGCCTGCAGGCCCGTCAATACCCCGCATTTGGATATCAAGTAAATACTCCTTCAATTTTTCATGGTCTTCTTCCAGCCGCCAGTCAAGGGCATTTTTTTGTAAGAACTCCTCTCTTGAATAGCCATACTGTTTGATAGCCGCCTCGTTCACTTCCAGTATTCTCAGGTCTTTTAGCCGTACAACATAAATTACCATTGGGTTATCATGGAACAGGCGACGATATTTTTCCTCTGCCTGCCTTTTATCAGTTGTATCTCTCATTAGTATGCAGAATCCGGTTTGTTCACCTTTAACACCTGATAATGCATACAAACTAGTATCAAAATATAGAGTATTTTGATTTTCCAGGTAAATATCCTCGAATGAAAATACCTTTCCTTTTTTTAGTTTATCAAGTTCCTGCCGGAGATAATTCTGCTTTTTTTCAGGTAAAAACGCCAGGACATCGTCTCCGGGCAATGGATTATCACAGCCAATCATTTTTAAAAACCGTTTTCCCCCTGCATTAAATGACAGCAATTTTTTATCCATATCAAGATAGAAAATAAGGTCGGGCATATTCTGAACCAATATACCCAGATCGATTTCATTTACATTAAAGGACATACACCTTTAGGATTTTTAATACATTAATAAAAAATCTCAGGTGCATAACTGCACCACTTAAACAGTGTTAGTGGTTTTTGAAATTCTTCCTTCTAAGCGTTGGAAACCTGGTAAAGTATTACCAGTTATTTTTCATCTGGTCATTATTTCGCTCAACAGGAGCTGGCGGGTGCAAATACCATTGATGGTCATAATGTATGAAAATAGCCAGCCAGATAGTACGGGAAAGACGCATTAATAATGGCTGTAGGCCCAGGAGCAGAATGGCATTAGCCCCCATCCACCAGAAGATGCGGCTATCATTTAGTGAGATGCCGACTGTAGTTGTCCAAATAATAAAACTCGCAACACAGATCATCACCGACAGTCCATAACTGACAAAACCGGTTCCGTAATAAAAGCCCACTTCAGGCTCCAGTGGTTGCCCGCATTCAATACAGTTATCATACATCTTCATCATATTCTTAAAATCGTATGCGTTGCTATACCTGAAAATATTTCCTTTGCGGCAACGGGTACATTTATTTTTGAGAAGACTACTTAAAAAACCCGGCTTATGTTCACTTTTCAATACACACATGTAATTTCGATTTAGTGATTCTTCATATCAATATGATAATCTTTTCTGAATTCTTCAGGAGTTTTGCCAGCATACTTCTTGAAAAATTTTGTGAAGTAGGAATTATCCTGGAAACTTAATTGCGTTGCAATCTCGCTGATGCTGATATCAGCATTTATCAATAACCTTTTTGCCTCCAGCATAACTCTGTCCCGGATAATCTCCCCGGCAGATTTTCCCAGCAGGTCCCTGCAAAGAGCATTCAAATAGTTAGGAGTAACATATAATATTGCCGCATAATCGCTTGGTAACTTTAATTTTATAAAATTCTCATTCACCAGTTTTTGAAAATTCCGAAGTGTTGTATATCCCGGCTTTGATAATTGTTTTAGCCTGGCCGGTTCCATTTGCCTGGTTACCGTTATAAAAAGCTGTATAAGAAGGGTACGGATCATTTCAGTTGCATGGCTTTTTACAGATTTTAATTCTATTAATAATCTTTCAAACAATTCTGTTACTTCCTTTATGCAGTGGCCGGTCAGATGTATTACCTGGTCTTCTCCATAACCTTCAAAAAAAGGGAAACATTCTAAGTAATTAGGTTCTTTAACGAATGAATCGAAAAAATTTTCTGAGAAGTTGACAATATATCCATCTACCTCGCCTGAAAATAGCCAGTTATGAACCTGTCCGGGGTTCATAAAATAGATCTGTCCGGGCCTTACAGGAAAACTGGTAAAATCAATAGCTTGTTTACCACCACCTTTCGTAAAAAAAACAAGGTGGTAAAAAGAATGACCGTGTGGCTGTAGTAAATAATTTCTTTGGGCAAGGTATTGCCCAAACCTCGAAACAATAAAATCGTCCGGTTTGCTTTGTACGCCTTTAATCGTGCAGATTGAATATACAGGTAATTTTTTTGCCATTTCAAACGCAAAGGTACAGTAGCTTACGAAGTACCAAATTGTATTAATGCACCTGTTTGTGGTACTTTTTACATGTCACTAAGTAATACCATTACCGGATCTTTCAATACCGGCTTAACGGTATAAGTTAATACACTTAGCTATGACTCTCAATCAAACCTAGGTGAGTTTTTTTGATATAAGAATTTGAAGTATTCAATATTCTTTTCGGCCTTTCTTTCTCTTGGGAAGGTGTGATATGTAGCGATTTGACCTGGTTATTCCTTTTAGTTGCGTTGTTCGATATTTGTACTGTCGGGACTACCATCTCACAACAGCTTCACCATTAGTCATCTGTACATCTTCAAAGCTTTATCCGGCTAATTTTCCCTCTTTGTGATAGCCAATGTTCCCAATCAGTATTGGTATTGAGCTATATCAGCAGAAAAAAGGACAAGGACGTCTAATTTCAACATCTGCTTTATTTGCGGATATGCCTGGTTCTCTGGTAAAGGAATTACCTCTTGAAAGAAGCTTCAACATATCATATTCATCTAACCGGCATCGTTCAGGGTGTTGGCTTCAGGCCGTATGTGCACAATTTTGCTATTAAAAATGATCTGCAGGGATACGTATGTAATAGTGCAGACGGGGTGCATATTGAATTTAATGCAGATGAGAAGAGGGCAGGTGAAATATTAAAGCAGATAGTTGCCCGGGCGCCGGAATTATCAAGAATAGAGACTACCTCATTACAAAAGGTAAATAAGAAGACCTATAAAGGTTTTAGTATCAGGGAAAGCGAAAGCAACACAGCCGTCAATATGCCGCTGACCCCGGATTTTGCCTTATGTGAAGATTGCCGCAAGGAATTGCATGATAGTACAAACAGGAGATACCGGTTTCCGTTAATAAGCTGTACCAAATGCGGGCCCCGTTATTCCATCATCAATAAACTGCCTTATGACCGGGAAAACACTTCATTAGAAGATGTTGAAATGTGCGGAGAGTGTTATAACGAATTTCATGATTATTCAAACAGTAGATATTATTCTCAAATCAATGCCTGCCCGGAATGTAGTGTTTCTGTGAGTTTCATAGATAGCCAGTCGCATATCGTTACTCAACAACCGGTTGAAGTTATAAAGCTGGTTACAGGATCGTTAAAGCAGGGGAAAATAATTGCAGTAAAAGGTATCGGAGGTTACCTGCTTTTGTGTGATGCTTCGAACAGGAAAGCCGTTCAATTATTGCGACAGAGGAAAAAAAGGCCAGCCAAACCTTTTGCAGTAATGTTTACAGGAATAAGCCAGCTAAAACTTTATGCTCATGTTGATGTGGCTGTTGAACAGTTACTGTCATCTCCTGTTTCACCCGTTGTACTGGTACAGCCCAAAAAGGATACACCACTGGCATTAAATGAAATAGCACCCGGCCTTGATTCACTGGGTGTAATGATCCCCTATACTCCTTTATTTGACATGATACTGGATGATTTCGCTATGCCTGTAGTTGCCACAAGCGGTAATACAAGCAACAGTCCTGTTATTTTTAACGACTCCATTGTAATAGAACATTTACTCGGTATTGCGGATTGTGTAGTGACGCATGACCGGATAATTGTAATGCCGCAGGATGATAGTGTGGTCCGGTTGACGACTATATCAAGAGAGCCAATCATATTGCGCAGATCAAGAGGAATGGCGCCATCTTATTTTGGTTATGTACCGGGTAGTGATGAAAACATGGTCGCCACAGGGGCATTAATGAAAAGCAGTTTTGCACTTTCACATTTAAAGCATGTTTATATAAGTCAGTATTTAGGTAATACTGATAGTTATGATACGCAACAGTCGTATCAAAAGGTACTGTCACATTTATTTAATGTACTCAATGCCAAACCAGGAATATTTATCACAGATAAACATCCGCACTATTTTTCACATGAATTGGCAGAAACACTGGCAAGGAAGTATAATACTGAATTATACGAAGTGCAACATCACAAAGCACATTTTGCAGCTGTTCTTGCAGAAAATAAACTACTGGATAATCATGAAGATGTATTAGGGGTGATATGGGATGGAACAGGTTTGGGTGATGACGGACAAATATGGGGAGGAGAATTTTTCCGTTATCATCATAAACAAATGCAGCGATACTCTCATTTTAGTTATTTCACTTCTTTGCTGGGTGATAAAATGGCTAAGGAACCTCGTTTGTCAGCTTTGTCAGCCAGCTACAGGGTAAATGATGCTGAGGATTTACTCAGGAATAAGTTTACAAATGTTGACTGGAGCTTTTACCGGTCCCTGCTGAAACAGGATAACTTTTTACAATGCTCTTCAGTCGGAAGAATATTTGACGCAGTTGCTTCTATACTTGGAATATGCGACATGCAGTCGTACGAAGGAGAAGCAGCTATGTTACTGGAAGCAGCAGCACAGCGATATTGCAATGATCATGGATATGATCTGAATGAAAGTTATCTTACAGATGAAACACAAGACTCCTGCTTATCTGTCACTGCTTTATTGAGAGATATTGTGCAGGATAGCATGAATGGTAAGCCGGTTGATTTTATTGCTGCAAAATTCCATTATTCCCTGGCAAAGGTGCCGGGAATCGTTGCGGAAAATATTGGATGCAGAAAAATTGCCTTTAGCGGGGGTGTTTTTCAAAATGCATTGCTGGTTGATATGATACAGTATCATTCAGGCCCTGAATATGAATTATACTTCCACAAAGAACTTTCGCCGAACGATGAGAATATTTCATTTGGTCAACTGGTTTATTATGATAGTAATATTGATAATAGTAGAAAACTGAACAGGTATTTTGTAATACAACCTTACCCTTTGACATACCAGGAAAGGTTGGTAACAGAAGCCGGGCAGCATTAGTAAAGTAAAAAAATCAAATTATGTGTTTAGCAATACCAGGAAAAATTCAAAGCATTGATACAATCCACAATGGGACGGTTCGTATAGCTAAGGTATCATTTTGGGGTGTTTTGAAAGAAGCATCGCTGGAAATGTTACCAGGGGCGGCTGTTGGTGATTATGTGCTGGTTCATGTGGGAGTGGCTATCAGTAAGATTGATGAAACGGAAGCTGCCAAAACATTTGAATACCTGAAAGAAATGGGTGAGTTTAATGAATTGACCGATCATACGAAAGGAGACAGGCCAGACTAAAATATTTATATGAAGTTCTTGCACGAATACCGGGATGCTGCTGTAGCAGGTAGATACCTTGCTGAATTGAAGCAGGTAGTAACCAGGCCATGGACGATCATGGAAGTGTGCGGCGGGCAAACACACAGTTTGGTAAAGAATGGTATTCTTTCTTTATTACCTGATAAAATTAATATGGTGCATGGGCCGGGCTGCCCCGTTTGTGTAACTCCTTTGCACCTGATCGATAAAGCCGTTTACCTGGCAGAGGAAAAAAATGTTATCCTGTGCAGCTATGGTGATATGGTAAGAGTGCCGGGTAGTAAAAAAAGTCTGCTGGAAGCAAAAGCTGCCGGCGCTGATGTCCGAATCTTATACTCTCCGCTGGAGGCGGTAAAGCTGGCAAAAGAAAATCCCGATAAAGAAGTGGTCTTTTTTGCAGTAGGTTTTGAAACCACAGCACCCGCTAATGCTCTCAGTGTGCTTCATGCCTGCAGGGAAGCAGTGATGAATTATTCTATTCTTACTTCACATGTGCTGGTGCCGCCGGCTATTGAAGCTATTGTAAATGATAAGACGAATGTGGTGCAGGGTTTTCTTGCAGCAGGGCATGTATGTACTATTATGGGAATGGACGAGTACTATCCTATAGTTGAGAAATACAAACTACCGATAGTGGTTACTGGTTTTGAGCCGGTCGATCTTTTACAAGGGATACTGATGGTAGTTAAGCAATTAGAGAGAGGTGAATATAAATTAGAAAACCAATACAGCCGTGTAGTAAGGCCAGAAGGCAACCCGGAGGCGAGGCAGGTAATTGAAGATATTTTTGAAATTGCTGACCGGGAATGGAGAGGTATCGGCAATATACCGCTGAGCGGGTATGAAGTAAACAAGAACTATGCAGCATACGATGCAAATAGAAAGTTTGCAATAGACCTTACTAAAGCTGGTGAAAGTAAAGAATGCATTGCAGGTGAAATTCTAAGAGGTATTAAAAAGCCTGGTCAATGTCCTCAATTTGGAAAGAAATGTACACCATTGAATCCGCTTGGTGCGCCTATGGTGAGCAGCGAAGGAGCCTGTGCAGCTTACTATCATTTTAGTAATATGGAGGAATTAGTTTAACTGTGACGTATGAATGAGAAAAATGTAATACAACTATCCTGCCCGATGCCAAGATTTGACTTTGATGTAATAAACCTTGGGCACGGCAGCGGGGGTATATTGACTCATAAGTTGCTTAACAGCGGTGTATTTGATGTGCTAAAAAATGATTTACTTAATACAAAGCATGACGGAGCTGTTTTTGAATTAAATGGAAAGTTGGCTTTTAGCACGGATAGTTATGTGGTAAACCCGGTTTTCTTTCCTGGCGGGAATATCGGCGAACTGGCAGTGAATGGCACCGTAAATGACCTGTCGATGTGCGGAGCGATGGCAAAATACCTGTCACTTGCTTTCATTTTAGAAGAAGGATTGCCAATAGAAGAATTTTGGCAGATACTGAACAGTATTAAAAAATGTGCAGATAAGGCTGGTGTTCAGGTGGTGACAGGTGATACTAAAGTGGTGGAGAAAGGGAAAGGAGATAGGATATTTATCAATACATCCGGCATTGGGATAATGCATGAAAAAGCAGCAATTGATTTTAGCAGGATTGAGGAAGATGATCTGATCATCATCAGCGGAAATATTGCGGCACATGGAATCGCAATTATGAGTAAAAGACAAGGATTGGAATTTGAAACAGATATTCTGAGTGATACATGCAACCTGAATTTCACTATAAAAAAATTGCTGGATAGATTTGGGACTCTTATTCACTTTTTACGGGATGCTACCCGGGGTGGGGTAGCCAGTGTATTGAACGAAGTGGCAAAGGATGGAGGTTTTGGTGTTGAAATAAGGCAAAAAGATATTCCTGTAACAGAACAGGTAAATGGTGCCTGTGAGATGCTGGGTCTTGATCCTTTGTATGTGGCAAATGAAGGAGTCTTTATATGTATTGTGAATGCGTCTGTAGCGGATGCTGTAGTAGAGATTTTGCATCAGGACGGAAACGGGATAAATGCAGCTATCATTGGAAATATTACAACAGGGCACAAAGGGCAGGTAGTATTACAAAGTAACATAGGAGGCAGGCGGGTGGTAAATATGCTGCCAGGAGAACAACTGCCGAGAATATGTTAATGAGAATGGATGATAACAAACTATCACATCCTGCCTCTGTAATAATGAATGATTGATTTTTTGACTATCGGTGCTTCACTCTTTTTCCCTACAAAGTAGAAACCGGAACCAAAATCAATATGGTATTTCTCAGGTATAATAGCATCCAGGTAATAAAGCAGGTAAAAAGGCAGGGTCAACAACTTGGACAACTTGCTGCTTCTGAATAAGGATTCAAAATAATTCTGGATGACCCAAACCATACTAAAACCAATGCCTAACACAGATCCCGAATTTAATTCTGTAAAGTTTTTAAATAAATACCGGTGACCCGAATGAGTGAACCGGGTAAAATCGTATGCCCCTTCGTGTACCGTTTGAATGAAAGGGGTTTCTGCATATACAAAACCATCTTTTTTCAGCACCCGGTGTATTTCACCCACAACCACATGTGGTTCCAGTACATGCTCCAGTACTGCCTGTATTATTACAAGATCAAAGCAATGATTTTTAAAAGGAAGCTTATGCCCATCCGCTATGATATCTACATGCGGACTGTCGTACACATCTGTTGATATTAGTTTACCTTTTACATCCCCGACAAATTTCTTCATACCATCCCCGATAGTACCGCCTCCAATCACCAATATCAGAGCTGATTCAGGAAGTTCTTTCGCCAGTTGATCAAGATTCTTATTTGTTTTCTTGTACGGGTAGCTGCTGATAGCAGTAAATATTCTTCTTATCAGATTTGATTTCCGGCTCAGGTAACTGCTGCCATTTGTTTTTTTCAATGATTCAATATCAATGATTGAATCTGAATCATCGATAAAACAAGGCTTGCCGTTTATCTGCAAGTAATTTAAGGAAGGATCTAAAAGATCTGAGAATCTACGAGCACCCATAAGCAAGATTTAATATTAGGAATATACAGAATATATTAAATATGGAAAAAAATTAATCTAATAGTAAATTTCCGTACTCTTCAGTTTCTTTGGCGGAGAGGATATCGCTGTCCCTAGAAGCTGAGGAAATTATCCGGCTTGTTTATCAAATTGATATATAGATTCCTGAAGTTGTTTTATATGCAATATTTTTGTTGGATATCATTGAGTCTGAACTAGCCAGGAAGGTTATTGGGCAATGGTATATTTCCTTGTTTCCCGGTTAATAGTATAGAAAAAATTTATTTGATCGTTGAATGAACAAGAACTCATACAAGGGCTTCGGAATGCTGATGAAACTGCATTTAAGTATCTTGTAGATACATACAAGGACAGAGTATTCAACACGGCTATTGGTATCGTTCAAAATGCTGAGGATGCGGAAGATGTAGCCCAGGAGGTGTTTATCCAGGTGTTCCGGTCAATAAAAGACTTTAAAGCAGAGTCAAAGCTTTCGACATGGATATACCGGATCACCACTACCCGTGCTCTTGACCTTCTCCGAAGCCGAAAAAGCAAAAAAAGGTTTGGTATCATTCAGCGCCTCTTTGGCGAAGGAAATGAACCAGTGCATGAGATACCTGATTTTAATCATCCCGGTGTGGCATTGGACAGAAAAGAAAATGCCGCAAAACTGTTTAAAGCCATTGCTCAGTTACCGGAAAACCAAAAAATCGCCTTTACCCTGCATAAGCTGGAAGATCTTAGTTACCAAGAAGTTAGCGAAGTGATGAAAACTTCTGTTGCTGCAATTGAATCACTTATGCACCGGGCTAAGCAAAACCTGCGAAAAATATTGGAAAAAGAAAAAGGCTAACCAGTGCTAATTCGAAGGTTTTGAAGCATGTTAACGTCAAAAAAGTCGTATTATGGATATTGAAAACAACAAGAAAATGGAAGAAATACTCAATAGTCTTGATGGCTGTCAGCGGGCTGGTGCTCCAGATTTCTTCTATACCCGTCTTAAAGCGAAGATGGAAAAAGGACTGGAACCATCAACAGCACAATCATGGGTACTTCGTCCCGTTTATGCCGTGGCTGTATTACTTGTAGTTCTGCTTATCAACGCCGTGGTTATCTTTAATAATAATAATTCCTCTTTTGAAGAGAAAGCCTCTGTTGATACTGAAGTATTCCAGTCTATTGCTGCAGAGTACAAGCTGAATGATAATAATACACTATACGATCTAAACCAGGACAAGTAAATGAGAAACTCCAATAATAAGATTCTGACGGTTGCTGTCATTTTGTTGCTTATTACTAACATAGCACTTGTTTTTTTCCTTATGAATAATAAAGGAAAGGAAGGAGGAAAACGCTCAGGTGCAAAAGGTGACCCTTCAGAAATGATGGCAAAGGAGCTCGGTATGACCGAGCAACAACAAAAAGATCATAAACAATTAAAAGATGATCACTTCAAAGCAATGAAACCATTTTATGATTCATTGCGCACGGCGAAAGCTGCTTTTTATGCATTAACAAAGGATGCAAATGTGGACGACAGCACTTTAGCGGTATATAGCCAGCGTATTTACAGCCGGCAGGCAGAAATAGATAAATACACTTTTGCTCATTTTAAAAGAGTAAGGAACCTGCTTACTCCTGAACAGCAACCAAAGTTTGATGAGTTTCTGCAAAAGATGATGCAGCGGAGTCGAAAAGATTCGGCAGCAAAAGGAAAATAGATCAGGCATATATCCTTTCAATCGCATCCCGGTATTTTTCCATTACCACTTTTCTTTTCAGGGACAACTTAGGTGTCATTTCTCCGGTATCCACACTCCATTCGTTGGGCAGTAATTCAAATTTCTTTACCTGTTCAACATGGTTAAAGAATTTATTGAAACTTTCCACTAACTCTTTAAAGAGCTCAATAACTTTCGGATTACGCAGCACTTCTTCATGATCCGAGACAGCAACCCCATTCTTGCGGCACCAGTCAAACAAATTAGGGAAGGAAGGAACGATCAAGGCGCTAACAAATTTTTTGTCGGCACCAACCAGCATTACCTGTTCAATAAATGGGGATTCTTTCAATTTATTTTCAATAGGCAGCGGGGCCACATATTTACCACCACTCGTTTTAAACAACTCCTTTTTACGATCTGTGATCTTTAAAAAATTATTCTCGGTTAATGTACCAATATCACCGGTACTGAACCAGCCATCATGAATAACTTCTGCGGTAAGGTCTGGCCGTTTATAATATCCCATCATGATGTTGGGGCCTTTGCAAAGAATTTCACCATCTTCCGCAATTTTTACTTCCACTTCATTTATCAATGGTCCCACGGTGCCAAATGCCCTTCCGCTTTCCTCATACCTGTTTACCGCCACTACCGGGGAGGTTTCCGTAAGGCCATAGCCTTCCATGATAGTTATTTTAGCGGCGGTAAAGATCCGGATCAATCTTACCTGGCAGGCGGCCCCACCCGTAACAATACATTTTATCTCATTACCCAGTCCTTCTCTCCATTTGCTGAAAATAAGTTTATTGGCCAATGCCAGTTTGAAATTGTACCAGGCTCCCAGGTCTTTATTGATCTCAAATTTTTCAGCAAGACTATGCGCCCAGAAGAATAATTTCTTCTTCGTACCGGTCAATTCATTGCCTTTTTGCATGATCTTATCATACACCTTCTCCAATAATCTTGGAACAGTGGTGAACATATGAGGTTTTACCTCTTTCAGATTTTCGCCAATTGTTTCCAGGCTTTCTGCATAGTAGATTGAAGTGCCTCTGAAAAGATAGAGATAGGTAACCATGCGTTCGAAAATATGGTTCAATGGCAAAAAACTCAGCGACCGCATTTCTTCACCGGGAGGGAAGCAAGGCATGGAGGACATTACATTGGAAAGGATATTGCGGTGTGATAGCATCACTCCTTTTGGAGTACCTGTTGTTCCGGATGTGTAAATGATCGTTGCCAGGTCCTCGTAGGTTATTTTGTCAGCTACAGGTTTAATTTGAGCTATCAAATCGGGAGTCGCCAATGCTGTTACCTCTTTCCAGTGTTTGGCATTCGCCACATGCTCAAAAGTATATATCTCTTTCAGGCTATGTACTTTTCCCTTCAGGCTTAATACTTTAAGAAAAAGCTCTTCGTCATTTACAAATACCAGTTTTACCTGTGCATCGTTTAATACAAATTCAAGTTCGTTTACATTGATAGTAGGATAAATAGGAGTGAGGATAGCACCGATCTGCTGTACTGCCAGGTCAAGCATTACCCATTCGGGACGATTTTTACAAAGTATCGCTATTTTATCTCTTCCCTCCGCTGTCATATCATTGCAACTGATACCCAGACTTAGCAAGCCAGCGCTTAATTTATCGACGGTTTCTTTTACAACCGTGGTACTGTATTTTTTCCATTGGCCGCCTTCTTTTCCGGCCAGCATATCTTCCAAGGGTTTTCGCTCCAGGTGGTATTCAAGGCAGTCAAATAATCTTTTGGGCTCTGTCATGGTGCAATCGTTATGGGTGTTATATAATCAGCTTCTTAACAGGGATGAATATACAATTTACTTGAAATTATATATATAAAAAAGCCCTGTCTCGTTTGAGTAGACAGGGCCCGAGGCATAATATATTTTTAGTTGACCTGGTAATATTGGCCGGCCGGTATTTTAAAGATCCTGCTTTTTTGAAAGGCAGTGAAGCCGTTGTATTCTTCAGCATGTGCCCTCGTCCAGTTGTCGTAAGCGGCTACATTCTCTGATGCGCCAAATAACCACTGGTTGTATGCATTGAACATACCCTCCTGCAGCAATTGCCGGTGGTAGTCAAATAAACGGAAAGGATATTTTGCAGCATTGTTCTCATACCAGTCCAGTATAAACCTGGTCCTGATCATTGTCAGCGTTTCGGTGGTAATCCCTTTATTAGTAAGAGAGGATTGCTTGCCGATACTTTGTAAAAATGCTTTGGCAAACTCACTCTTGTTTTTTTCTTCTCCTTTCATGATATCAGGGTCAGCAAATAATTTTTCTTTATAGCCCTGCAGCAGCATTTGCTTCATGGCGGCACCCCGCTCACTAAAGCTTTCCATATTCACAAATATTTCACCATAGATAAGGCTCCAGACTTTATCCTTTGCGTAGAAATAAAATAAAGCGGCATTATAATAATTACCTCCGTAACCAGGATCTGATCTGATACCTTCTTCCCATTGTTTGATAGCAGAAAAATCTTTGGCAGCCCAGAGTAATTCACCATACTCGCTGTACAAAGGGCCGCTTTTGGGAAATTTCTTCAGGGCTTTTTTATACATCTTGTCACACTCTTTCACATCTTCCAGCGCCTTATATACATTGCCGGCTATCTGGTAGCTGATTACATCTGCATCTTCCCTATCAATCAATGATTCTGCCCCTTCCAGTGCTTTGGCATAATCCCTTTTGAAGTAATAGCTCATCACAAGGTCTTTCTCCAGTTCAATATTCTTTTTATCCTGCTGCAGGGCACGGGTCAATACAATGATCGCATTGTCAAAATCGCCGGTTCGCATAAAACTCTTAGCCGTTTCATGTAATTTCTTTATATCATCAGGTTGTGCTGCTGCAAGCAATGAAGCAGATAAGGCAATAAAGAGAAAAAATTTCTGTATCATAGTGTAAGTTAAAAAAGAAGAGACGTTATCAGGGACGTCTCTGTTGCAAAATAACAAATATTTCAGGGCCGTGTTTAAATAAGATGTGTCAGCAACCCATCTCTAAGCTTTGGCTCGAACCAGGTGCTTTTGGGTGGCATCACATTACCGCTGTCAGCAATATCAAATAATTGATCAATAGTAACAGGATATAAACTAAATGCCGCCTTCATTTCGCCGTTGTCCACTCTTTTTTCCAGTTCTTTTAACCCCCTGATACCTCCTACAAAATCTATTCTCTTGTCGGTTCGCTGGTCTTTTATATCAAGTATCTTATCAAGGATATTATTAGAGAGAATTGATACATCCAGCACCCCGATAGGATCATTGTTCCAGGTTCCTTTTCTTGCGGTAAGGATATACCATTTGCTATCAAGGTATAAACCGAATTCATGCAATTGAGCTGGCTTTACCGGTTCAGGGCTGTGTGTTATATAGAAATCATCTTGTAATAATCCCAGGAATTTAGCTGCTGACAATCCGTTCAGGTCCTTTACTACCCGGTTGTAATCAAGAATGACCAACTGACTGGCCGGGAAAATGGTGGTTAGAAAATATTTTGCTTCGATACTATCCGGTAATGATTTACTCACTTTTGCTGCAGAAGCGGCACGGTGATGACCGTCTGCAATATATGTACAAGGCACAGCGGTCTTAAACTGTGCTGTGATCTCATCAATTACCGATTGGTCGCTTACCACCCAGATAGCATGCTGTATACCATCGGAGGCGGTAAAATTGTATACGGGCTGATTTGCATATTTCCAGTCATGAATAATAGTGTTAATGGCTTCCACATCACGGTAAGCAAGAAATACATTGCCTGTTTGTGCCCGGATAGTACTCATATGGTCGATCCTGTCCTTCTCTTTCTCCGGCCGGGTGAACTCATGTTTTTTGATAATGTCCTTAAAGTAATCGTCAACTGAAGAAGCACAGACCAGGCCTGTCTGGTTGCGTCCCTTCATTACCAGCTGGTATATGTAATAACAGGGTTTATCTTCTTTAAAAAGAATACCATTCGTAATGAATTGTTCTAGGTTTTCTTTGGCCTTATCATATACATCCTGGCTATGAATGTCGATGCCTGCAGGCAGATCGATCTCTGATTTGGTGACATGCAGGAAAGAGAAAGGATTGCCTGTGGCTTCAGTCCTTGCTTCCTCGCTGTTCAGCACATCATAGGGTTTGGAGGCTACCTGCTGTGATAATTGTTGCTGGGGTCTTAATGCATTAAACGGTTTGATCGTCGCCATCTCGGTTATCCTTTTTTTATTGCGAATTCTTTCATAAGGTCAGTCAGTGCTTTCACACTTTCTATGGTGAGAGCATTGTACATAGAGATACGAAATCCTCCCACACTGCGATGTCCTTTTACACCTACCATCCCTTCTTTTTTGCACAGGTCAAGAAATTCTTTTTCCAGTGCGGTATCTTCCATTACAAATACGGCATTCATTTTACTGCGGTCTTCCCTGGCTACCGGGCCTTTGAATAAAGGCAGGGCATCCAGTGTATCGTAAAACAATGCGGCTTTTTCATTGTTCAGTTTTTCAATAGCAGCAACACCGCCCTGTTCTTTCAGCCATCTTAAAGTAAGCATGGCCACATACACTGCAAATACCGGCGGTGTATTCAACATACTTCCTTCTGCTATATGATTACGATAGTCAAGTATTGTAGGAATAGTTCTGTTTACTTTTCCCAGGATATTTTTATTCACCACCACCAGGTTTACCCCGGCAGCACCCATATTCTTTTGCGCCCCGGCGTAAATGAGGTCAAACTTATTAAAATCAAGCTGGCGGCTGAGTATATCACTGCTCATATCTGCCACCAACGGTACGCCACAATCATATGGCATGTCATGCCATTGCGTGCCGGCAATCGTTTCATTGGTAGTAATATGCAGGTAAGCAGCCGTTGGCGATACTGTCAGGTTTTTGGGTATACTGGTGTAGTTCGTTTCTTTAGATGAGCCGGCTATTTCCACATGGCCAAATAGTTTGGCCTCTTTGATAGCTTTATTGGCCCATGTACCTGTTTCAGTATAAGCAGCAATATCATTTTCGTTCAGCAGGTTCATGGGTATCTGCATGAACTGTGTGGTGGCACCGCCATGCAGGAACAACACTTCATGGTCATCATCCAACTGCATCAGTTCTTTTACCAGTGATCTTGCTTCATCCATTACCGGTTGAAACAATGGGGTGCGATGACCGATCTCAAGGATAGATAAACCTGTATTATTGAAATTAAGGATAGCCTTGCTGGCTTCTTCAAACACTTCTTTGGGAAGAACAGAGGGACCTGCATTAAAATTATGTACGACCGGCTTCACTGTGTCAATCATGATAGTGCAAATGGTAAATGAGTTGCAAATGTAGGAAAATTGCCATCCTTCAGGGAGCAGGATTTTCATGCTCCCGGCCTTTGATAGCGCTGCTTTTCCATGCCCGGTTCAGGCTTTCAAATTCTTTCAGTTCTTCGGTAGAAAATTCTTTATTACTAAGCCGGGTAAGGTCCGGCTGCCCGGCATTTACCCAGGCCGTGTACCAAAAAGAAGCTACGGCGTAGATCGATTGACGCATTCTTCTTTCCACCATGCCTTTCAATTGATTATTATAGGCAACAGAAAAGGAAGAAGAATACTGACGAATGATAGTTCCGTTACGGTCTTCGAACGCATATTTCTGGTCACCGGGATACCGGTTAGTCAGTTCTTTTTCAAACTTCAAGACTGTATCAGCGGCAGCGGCACTTTCCAGCACCCTTGCCCAGATAAAATCTGCCGGATTTTTTATGTATTCTGCCTTTCCAATAAAAAAATCCCATTCCTTTTCAGCCAGCAGTTCGGGAATACGGCTTTCCCAAAAACCATGAATACCTTTTTGATCCGTATATTGCCCGTTATGATTGCTGCATGCATGCAGCGGCACATGAGAATCAGAAATATAATGGCCTATTTCGGCTGAGTATTTCAGGATCTTTGCCTGGTTCTTTTCTTTAAAAGCATCTGTTAACCGGTATAGCATAGTCTGCAGCCACCAGGGTACAATGCCATATTTGTTCAGGGTGTCTTCGGAAAATTTTACTACGGCATCATTCCAATTCCTTGGTAATCCGATGTAGGGGTATTTTCCATAATAATCAATATCTATATAATGTCTTGGTCCTTCTTCGGGCACCGCATATCTTCTTTTATCCGGGTCCACTGCATGTTCAGCCAGGAAATCAATATGCGGTTTATACAATACCATCATTTCAGGCGGCAGGCAGAACACTGCATAGTAGTTGATCTTACGATGGGCATAAAAGCCCCAGCAGAAGCAGGAAAGAGATACAGAAAGGAAAAGGGATAAGGTGATGAATTTCTTCATACATTAAATCTAAAAAAAGTTTATGATTTCCCTTTAGTAAATCAAGGGAACCTTTTGGCCATAAGGATTAGAAATAAAGTAGAATCTAACCGGGTTAAAAATTATCTTTTGAATTTTTTATTAACAATGAGCCTAATCCCTCAGTAATAAATTGAAGATGTAAACGTAAAGCTGCTCTGATTGTTATCAATAACTCTCTATTGTGATTATTTAATTTATCGTATTCTTCTCTTAACTGCTCTTCACTTAGTTCAGGCTGATCAATTTTGAAGTATGATATTTCTCTATTGAATGCTCTATAGTATAAAAGATTTTCTTCACCAATTTCTATATCAGTTAGGCGAAGCCTAAATTTTCCATCTTTAGCAACATATTTTAATGTATACTTTAAAGGGTGGGACACTAGGTTATTCTTCTGTTTATATGTGAATACGTCATTGACTTTTGCTATTACAATCCCAGATTCTTTATCTTCTACATCGATTGCCTTTTTAGCTTCTTTTAATATATCCGATAAGGAGACTTTAAAGGCAGTAATTAATTTTTCCTTCTTTATATCAATAACTGTTACAGAATCAATCAATTCAAATGTAGTAATGTCATCTATCCGGGGCATTCTCGTATCTAATAATTTTTTCTTCCACTCAGCATATTCGGAATTAATTTTTTCTTTTTCCTCCAATCTCCTTTTTTCCTTTTTAGAAATCTGGCTGAAAGTGATAATTGGAATGACTAATGATAAGAATATTAAAACACCTTTCATACTGTCCGGTTATTTTTAGTTTCAATTCGTGTCTTATCTTTTTATCTCATCTGTAGATGTTTTTCTAAAAGTAATTCAGTTCAATCTTTTCTCTATCTCTTCTTTTCTTTCTGCATCAAGATCTACCACACCGCCTGTTACGGCGTATTTCATGGCTTCGCCAGCAGTGATCTGGTCTATCTTCTTTACTTTTTCTTTGGGCAGAATATATAATTGCCCGGCAAAATTGTAAGCCTGGGGTACATACACAGCTACTTTATTGGCACCGAGCTCAAATTTCTGCATCTCTTCATCGGTCAAAAAACCTACGATCCATACACCTTCAGCAAATACATTGGCCAGTACGGCCCGGTTGAATTTGCGCTTATCACCGGCAAAAGCCTCAAAAAAATCTTTGGTGGAGCTATAAATGAATTTAATACCCGGTGTCCGTTCCATCAGTTGATCAAAGAAACTGATAGCACTACCCATCAGGAAATTGGAGCTGATCCAGCCTACCAGTACTACAAATACAAGAATTATTACAAACCCCAGTCCCGGAATTTTTACATAGGGCTGCAAAATACCATCCACTTTTTCAAACAGCCAGAACAGCACATAAGCGGTAATACCTATCGGGGCAAGGATAATGACACCCTGGATGAAATAACGTAATAATTTTTTAACGGGGTTTTTTTGTTGCCCCTTTTTAGTGGCCATATAGCTGATTTGCAGGCTAAGGTAGTTTAAAATACCCCTCGATGACCGGTAATAAAAATCGGTGAACGGTCGAAAACAAGGGGTGGAAACTTTGGTTACGAAATAAGTTTCCATAGTTTTGCCCTTCGAAATTGAGCTAATGGAACCCAAAGAAAGAATATTAATAAAGGCAGAAGAGTTGTTTATGCAGTACGGTATCCGGTCGGTATCGATGGATGATATTGCCAACAACCTGGGTATGAGCAAAAAGACCCTCTACCAGTATTTTGCCGATAAAGATGAACTGGTGGATGCCGTTGTGGACGGACATATTAAAGAAATACAGGAAGACTGTATGAGCTGCCGCCTGGATGCCACCGATGCTATTCATGAAATATTTATTACGATGGAACGCATCATGGAGGAGTTCAGCAATATGAACCCCATGCTGCTGTATGACCTGGAAAAATTTCACTTCAAAGCCTACCAGCGCTTCAGGGAGCATAAGGATAAATTCCTCCTGCAGATCATTCGTAATAATATCGAGTGGGGAATTAAAGACGAATTATACAGGGATGATATCAATGTGGATGTGCTCTCCAAATACCGGATCGAATCGATGATGATCCCGTTCAATGTGGCGGTATTTCCGCCGGGCAAGTATAACCTGGCCGAAATATCGGGCATCATCATTCAAAACTTTACTTACGGATTAGCTACCATAAAAGGACATAAACTGATACAGAAATACAATGAACAACGAAACAAAAACCTTTCTTATGAGGAAAGTAAAAAGTAAGCTTTGGCTATTAGGACTGGCTTTGTTACCCGCAGCTGTTTTTGCACAGGGGTCATCCCGCAACACTACCGACACAATGAAGGTGACAAAACATGAGTTTTCCGTGCAGCAGGCGATTGATTATGCAAAGAGGAATAATGTAAATGTCAAAAATGCTTTGCTGGATGTGCAATACCAGGCGCAGGTAAACAGGGAAGTGACATCAAGAGCATACCCCGGCATCAATGCCAGCCTTGGTACTACATACAATCCTAATGTCGCCACTCAGGTGTTACCGAATTTTATTTCACCCGCCACTTACCAGGTGCTGATAGATGAAGGGGTGAAAGATGGTAACGGCAATACTATTCAGATGCCCGATGATTTTGGTTTTGTGGCAGCCCAGTTTGGTACCAGATACAGCGCTACCGCTGGTATCAGCCTGACGCAGATCCTTTTTGACGGACAGGTTTTTGTAGGCTTGCAGGCAAGAGATGCCACGATGCGGTTTGCTAAGAAAAATGTGGAAGTGACAGAGGAAATGATTAAGTCTAATATTTATAAAGTATACTACCAGCTGGTAGTGGGCAATACACAGGTAGAATTGCTGGATGCCAATATTGAAAGACTGGAGAAACTGCTGAAAGATACCCGGATCATTTATGAAAACGGGTTTGCAGAAAAACTGGATGTGGACAAGCTGACAGTACAGCTTACCAACCTGCAAACAGAAAAGACCAAAGTCCTCAACACTATTTCCAACGGATATTATGGATTAAAAGTATTGATGGGGATGCCGGTAAAGGATGAACTGGTGTTAACAGATAAGCTAACGAATGAGCAGGTAAAAGATGATATGCTGGAAGGAAGCATCTATTCATACGAGGACAGAAAAGAATTTCAGTATGCACAAATAGGTAAAGAACTGAACGAGTATAACATAAGGAGATATAAACTGAGCCAGGTACCTACCCTTTCTCTGAACGGGCAATATGCCAAGAATGCACAGCGCAACAAATGGAATTTTTTCGGGAAAGGAGATTGGTTCACTATTTCTTCCGTAAGTCTTAATATCAATATCCCGATTTTTAATGGTTTCTACACTAAATCAAAAATTGAACAAACAAAAATCCACTTGCGGCAGACAGAGAATCAAATTGAAGCATTGAAGCTTTCTATTGATAATGAAGTAGAGATAGCCAGAAATAATTTCCGATCTGCAATAAGTAATATGGATTTTCAAAAGAAGAATATGGAACTGGCAGAAAAAGTATACCAGCAAACCAAAAAGAAATATGAAGTGGGCACTGGTTCGCAAACAGAGATCAATGCAGCACAGGTAGAATTAAAAACGGCGCAGACCAGTTATATCACAGCCCTGTATGATGCTATCATTGCCCGGATCGATTTTCTGAAAGCAACAGGTAAACTATAACAATCAAAAACCAACACATGACTTATAAACTGAACAATATGAACAACATCTTAAAAATATCTTTTGCAGCAATTATTGCTGTTACATTGATAGCCTGTGGCGCAGGCGCCAAAGACAAAAAGGGAGCAGTTGGCGATATAAAGGCCAAACTTGAAAAATTAAAAAAGGAGAAAAGCACTCTTGATGCGGATATCCGCAAACTCGAAGAAGAGCTGGCTAAAGCAGATCCCTCTGCTGCCAAACAAGTAGCGAAACTGGTAGCGGTAGATACATTGCGGGTGCAGGATTTTGTGCATTATATAGAGCTGCAGGGAAAGATATCCAGTAGTGGTATTGGCTATGTGGCACCAAAAGGGGGTGGCGGACTGATAAGAGCTATTTATGTGAAAGTAGGTCAGAAAGTGGGCGTAGGCCAGCTTGTATTAAAACTGGATGATGCCATACAGCGGCAATCACTTATTGCTGCGCAGCAGGCCACCGGGCAATTAAAAGCCAGGCTGGCGCAGGCCCAGACAATTTATGAGAGGTACCAGAATTTATGGAAGCAGAATATAGGTGCAGAGATCAATGTGATCAATGCAAAAGCAGATGTGGATGCAATGGCTGCACAATTGCGGTCAGCAGAAGCACAGGTGGCTCAGGCGGCAGAAGCTTTGGATATGACCAATGTGAGAGCAGGTCTTAGTGGTGTGGTGGAGCAGGTGAATGTAAGGGTGGGAGAATTCTTTACCGGCGCCACACAACAGGGCGGACAGATAGTTATTGTAAATGCTTCATCACTGAAAGCAGAAGTGCCGGTACCTGATAATTATGTCGCTAAAGTGAAAAAAGGAGATAAAGTACTGGTATCAGTGCCGGAAACAGGTAAAGCTCCTTTTGAATCTGCGATAAGTGTGGTAGGTGCGGCAATTGATCCTACTACAAGATCATTTTTAGTAGAAGCAAAACTTCCGTCAGATGCATTATTGAAACCTAACCAGACTGCCACCATGAAGATCCTTGATTACGAGGCTAAGGCAACTATTGCTGTTCCAATCAACGTGGTGCAAAGTGATGAAAAAGGAAAATATGTATATGTAATGGAAAAAGCCGGGGAAAAAATGGTAGCACGGAAAAAAACAGTGAATGTGGGTGAAGCATACAATGGCCTGATGGAAATAAAGAGTGGCCTGACTGGGGGAGAAGTGATTATTACAGAAGGTTATCAAACGGTATACGACGGGCAATCCATCACAACAGGCAAGTAAACATTGATGATGATTAAAACTTTTTCAGATGAAAGTAACGGAAGGAATAGCTAAAAAATTTAAAGAATTCAAACTCACCAGCTGGGCAGTAGATAACCGCACAGCCATCTATATCATTGCTGTACTGATCTCGGTATACGGGTATATGAAATTCAATTCAATGCCCAAAGAGCAGTTCCCTGATATAGTAGTGCCTACTATCTCGGTGGCAACCGTATATGTTGGTAACTCACCAAAGGATATAGAAAACCTGGTAACCCGGCCAATTGAAAAACAATTAAAGGGAATTAGCGGCGCCAAAGTAAATAAAGTACAAAGTACATCACAGGCGGATTACAGCCTGATAGTGGTAGAGTTTGACACCGATGTAAAAACAGACCTCGCCAAGCAAAAAGTAAAAGACGCTATTGATAAGGCAAGAGCCGATCTGCCAACAGATCTTACGCAGGAACCCGATGTGCAGGAGTTTGCTTTTAGTGAGATGCCAATCATGTTTGTAAACGTAAGTGGTGATTACGAGGGAATCAAGCTGAAGGAATATGCAGATAAAATGCAGGATCGCTTTGAAGAACTGGGCGAAGTAACAAGGGCCGAAATTGTGGGTGCGCCGGAAAGAGAGATACAGGTGAATGTGGATCCCTATAAAATGACAGCGGCAAGAGTAAGTTTCACCGATATAGAGAATGCGATTGCAAGAGAGAACAACGACATCACCGGGGGGCTTATTGAAGTCGGTAACATGAAGCGTACTCTAAAAGTAAAAGGACAGTTTACCAGTGCTGCTGATTTGTCCAGTATTGTGGTGCGAAGCAGTTCCCAGGGTGCTTCCGTATATCTCCGGGATATTGCCCAGCTAAAAGATACCATCAAAGACAAGGATAGCTATGCCCGGCTGGACGGGAAAAATGTAGTAACGCTGAATATTGTAAAAAGAGCCGGGGAAAACCTGATCAACTGTGCAGATAATGTGAAGGCGGTTGTCAAAGAGATGCAGGAGAAGGAAGAGCTTCCCAGGGATCTGCGGGTAGAATTTACAGGTGACCAGAGCAAGCAAACCCGTACATCTTTTACTGAACTTATCAATACTATCATCATCGGGTTCATCCTTGTATTGCTCATATTGATGTTCTTTATGGGAGTTACCAATGCCTTCTTTGTGGCATTGAGTGTGCCGCTCAGTGTGTTTGTGGCATTTCTTTTTCTTCCGCTGGCGGATACAATTATCGGAACCAGTGTTACCCTCAACTTCATTGTATTATTTGCCCTGCTCTTCGGGCTTGGAATTATTGTGGATGATGCCATCGTGGTAATTGAGAACACTCACCGTATTTATAATAATGGCAAAGTGCCGATCATACGAAGTGCTAAAGAAGCAGCCGGTGAAGTATTTATACCGGTACTCGCCGGAACGGCCACCACACTGGCGCCGTTCTTCCCGTTACTTTTCTGGAAAGGGTTGATCGGGAAATTCATGATTTACCTGCCCACTATTCTTATTCTTACACTGGCCGCATCATTGATCGTTGCATTTGTGTTCAACCCGGTGTTTGCAGTAAACTTTATGAAACCGGAAGGTAAAGAGTATGAAAAACCGAAGAATGCTGTATTCAGGAATAAGTGGTTTATCTCAGCTTTGATAGCCGGGGTATTACTGCACCTGGGAGGCCTGCATGGAGTGGCGAACTTCTCCCTGCTGATGGCTGTACTGATGGTGTTTAATGCGTATGTGCTGAATGATACAATCCATCGTTTTCAAAACAGGTTTCTGCCTGGTTTGATGAACAGGTATGAAAAAATGCTGCGATGGATATTAAAAGGAAAGAGACCTGCCTGGGCATTTGTATCTCTGTTTGGACTGTTTATCTTTTCTGTAGGTCTGTTAATAGTGAGAGGTAATAAGCAAACTTTCTTCCCGAGTGGTGACCCCAATTTTGTATATGTATACCTGAAACTGCCTGTAGGAACAGATGTAAAATACACCGACAGCGTTACCAGGATGCTGGAAGCAAGAGTTCAAAAAGTGCTGGAGAACGAAAAGCCCGGCACACCGGGAAGTATCGTGGAAAGCATTATCAGTAATGTGGCAGTAAGTGCCAACAATCCCCGTGATAATAACCGGAGTGTGCAATCCAATTTGGGCCGTATCCAGGTTTCTTTTGTTGAATTTGAGAAAAGACATGGTAAAAGCACAATGCCATTAAAGGAAGCGATACGGGAAGCGGTGCAGGGTATCCCCGGCGCTAATGTGGAAGTAGCGCAGGAAGATGGTGGTCCGCCCACTGATCCGCCGGTGAACATTGAGGTGATCGGTGATAATTTTGAAAGTATTGCCGCTGTGGCCAGCAATCTCTATAATTTCTTAGACACAAATAAGATCAATGGTATTGAGAACCTGCAGGCCGATGTAGACCTGAACAATCCGGAAATAACAGTAAATGTAGACAGGGAAAAGGCGATGATGGAAGGAGTAAGTACAGGGCAGATAGGAATGGAAATTCGTACCGCTGTGTTTGGAAAAGAAGTAAGCAAGATAAAAGACGGGGAGGATGAGTATAAGATCCAGTTACGTTATACTGACCTGAAAAGGAATAATATTACTGATCTCATGAACATGCGGATCACTTTCATGGATATGAATACCATGCAGGTGAAATCGATACCCGTGAGTGCAGTCGCTTCTGTTGACTATACTAATACTACCGGTGGTGTAAAAAGAAAAAATATCAAACGTACTATCCAGTTGCAGAGTAATGTACTTGATCCTACCATGGTGGGGCCAATCAATGCTGAACTGCTGGTCAAGATCGATGAATTTAAACAGAAGTCTAAAATACCACCTGATGTAACCATCAAGCTCAGTGGCCAGAGTGAACAGGAAAAGGAGACCAATGAGTTTTTATCACTGGCATTTCTGATTGCTATTGGTTTGATCTTTTTGATACTGGTATTGCAGTTTAACTCAATGAGCAAACCGTTCATTGTAATAACAGAGATATTCTTCTCAGTGATCGGTGTGCTGTTGGGTTATGCTATCACGGGTATGACAATTGCCACCATTATGTTACTGGTAGGTATCGTGGGACTGGCAGGTATTGTTATCAAAAATGGTATCCTTATTATTGAATTCACCGATGAACTCAGGGGCAGGGGACTGCGTACAAGAGAAGCTGCTGTACAGGCGGGTAAGATCAGGATCATCCCGGTATTATTAACTGCAGTAGCTACAATACTGGGACTGTTGCCTTTGGCAGTTGGATTTAATATTGACTTTGTCGGGTTATTTACGCAATTGCGTCCTAATATTTTCTTCGGTGGCGACAGTGTGGTATTCTGGGGACCCCTCAGCTGGACCATCATCTTTGGTTTGTTATTCTCCTTCTTCCTTACGCTGGTAATGGTACCCAGTATGTACCTGATGGCAGAAAGATTGAAACGGCCGATGGAGAAATTTTATGGGGGCAGATGGGTGGCCATCTTTGGTTTCCTCGGTCCTTTCTTCTTTATTTTGGTAGGTATCATGTTCCTTGTTCGCCGCATACAGGGTAAAAAAATATGGATGGGAAAATTGAAGGAGCCCGTCAGAAAAGAATCATAAATGAAAAACCGTGGTTGGTTTTGTGGTTAAACGGCGGCTCTCTTTTGAGGGCCGCCTTACTATAAGATAATTATTTAACGAACAGTTATGTTCCGTACAAAAGGAAGTTTATAATGATAAGTTCCCTGTTTATAACTTTGAAAAAATTTAAACTATGAGTACAGCACCCCGTGTCAATCATGAAATTGACTATAAAATTTATGGCGAGGAGTTACAGTTCGTAGAAATCGAACTCGATCCCACGGAAACAGCAATTGCCGAAAGCGGTGGAATGATGATGATGGATGATGGTATCCAGATGCAAACCATTTTTGGAGATGGTTCTGCCCAGCAACCTACCGGGTTTTTGGGTAAACTGGTGAGTGCCGGAAAAAGAGTACTGACCGGTGAAAGTTTGTTTATGACGGCATTTACCAATGAAAGCCAGGGAAAAAAGAAAATAAGTTTTGCTGCACCGTATGTTGGTAAAATAATACCGATGGACTTACGGGAATTGGGCGGAACCATCATTTGCCAGAAAGATGCTTTTTTATGTGCAGCAAAGGGTGTAAGTGTGGGACTCCATTTTCAGCGTAAGTTGGGTGTGGGCATTTTTGGAGGAGAAGGTTTCATTATGCAAAAAATAGAAGGAGACGGGATGGCCTTTTTACATGCGGGTGGTTTTATTATCGAAAAAGAATTAAAGCAGGGGGAGATCTTAAAAATTGATACAGGTTGTGTGGTTGGCTATACACCCGCTACACAGTTTGATATTGAGTTTGTAAAAGGGGTAAAGAACTTTATGTTTGGCGGTGAAGGTTTATTTTTTGCAAAACTGCAGGGACCGGGTAAAATCTGGATTCAATCCTTACCTATAAGCCGCCTGGCCGGAAGAATAGTCGCTTACGGAACTTACAAACGTAAAGAAGAGGGCAGTGTGCTGGGCGGATTAGGTAATTTGTTTGACGGAAGAGAATAACACAGGATCTTCAATATCTATTTATATAATTAATTAATATTTGGGGTCAATTCCTGCTAGTAATGTGCAGATGTATACTCTAGAAATTGAAGGAATACTCAAGGGCCAATACAAATTTCCTTGTTAATCCGTCTGGTCGTTCTGCTCTTACTATTAAAGGAATACCTGCAGATAACCCGATGTTGTTTTTTTTATTTGCAGTATACTGGAGGAAAGTGGTGGCATTTAATGTGAATCCGCCTGATCCCTCAATAACCTGCTGGTTATTATTTTCATCAACGTAACTGTCGTTGCCGGTATGTAATATGCCCAGCAGTCCCGGCGACAAGGAGAATTTTTTACCTGCATTAAAATTCCGTGAGAGACGGGCTACAATATCCGCCTTCCTGGAGAATTTGTTGGTAGCGGGGTAATTTTTTGCGTCACTATGCAAAGGATACAGCGAGGGTAAAAAATTATTATTGTTTGACCCGGATAGTGGTTGCTGGTATGCCAGTGAAAAACCGATGAAACGGGTAGAGGCAGTAATACCCAACAGGAGATCAGTGGTTCCAAGTCCCGGCTGATAAACCATAGGAAGATCCAGCCCATTGTTTTTTTTATCAGCGCTGGTGAATGGGATTTTTAAACCGGTGAAAACTGACTTTTTCCATTTACCAGTTGCTTTTAATTTTTTTTCAATAGTCAAAAACAAATCACCTGGGCCGCTGCTGTTGCCCAATTCGCCATTAATGTAATTGTAACTAAGCTTTCCTGTCACGAATAGGTTTTCTGCAACACGGCGGGTATATTCCAGTTGCAGTGTATAGATATTTGTTCCCCGTTCACCTTTAGCATAACCGGTGCCCGCACTCAGGCGGTTATTGGTATTGGCTATATCCCGCCCTGGAATAGCGTTCTGTTTTATTGCATCTATGGTACACACCCCCGCATCACTGCATCCCTGTGCATAATTTTTACTGGTTGCTAATAAAAGAAATAAGGATAACAGTATAATTCCGTGCCGGCCCATATATGCTGTTTAAACAGATATACAGAGCTAACGGAGAAAAAGTTTTCCGAACGTAAACATTTTCAAATAAAGAGGTTAAATATTTCCTTCCAGGTAGGTTTCTGCAAGGGTGGGTTGGGTGGCGCCTCCGGCCTGTTCAAGGGTAACTTTAAATGCAATTGACTGATTGGGAACATTGGTCACTTCTATAAACCGGCCCCTTATAGCATCATTGATAATACCAACGCTTACAGTTTTACCATCCACTTCGGCCCATAACTGGTAGTCTTTTGAAGAAGAAGACCGGGGAAGGTGATGGATCATGATATAGGCTTTACCGGTGCTTTTATCCCAAAACATGGTACAGCGGCAAATTGTATGAGAACCTACACCATATAACGCAACCGGTGTAATGGCGGGGTTTGTGATAACGGTATAGTCGGCTGCGGGTAAAGGGGAACTGGTGGAATTACTTATTAAAGCAGCTTGTTTTTTTGTTTTATTGTATAAGGTGTAATTCAAGTAAGCGCTTATGCCCAATAAAATGACTGCTGCTGCAGCTACTGATCTCATCCAGTTAAACTTACGGCCCGTTGATTGTACAGGTCTCATCTGAATAACAGGGGTATTTAATGATGCAAGTTGCTGTAAAATCTGTTTGTCTGTTTCCGCATCAGGCAAAGTAGCATACTGAAGCATCTTCTCTTCCATATCTTTTTCATACTGCAGGATAGCTTCATGCAGTTCTTTGTACTGAGGACGAAGTGCTTCTAGCTCTTTCTCTTCTTCCGGAGAGCAAAGGCCCATCACATACAATTCGATGATGCCGGATGATATATATTCTTTAATATCCATTAACTACTTTAACTCTTTTCTTAGTTCGATAATTGCATTTCGTAACCTTGTTTTAACTGTGCCCAATGGTAATTTAAGTGCTTCAGCAATTTCTTCCTGCTTAAATCCCTGAAAATAGGAAAGTTCAATTACATCCTTATACTCGGGCCTCAATTTGTGAACCTGCTGGCGAAGCCCGATATGATTTATCCCGGTCTGCTGGCTGTTCCTTTCCTCAATTACAGAAACGTAATTACTGATGTCCTCGTTTTTAGAGTGCACCTTAAAATTTTTAACCCTTGTTTGGTTAATGGCCATGTTGCGGGTCAGTTTCAGCATCCATGTAAAAAGCCGTCCCTTAGTTTCATCGTACTTATCTATGTTTTTCCAGATCTGCAGAAACACTTCCTGCAGTACATCCGCTGCTATTTCCCTGTCCGGAAGCAACTGAAGGATATTATTATAGAGTGCACCACGGTAATGCAGGTACAGGTGCTTGTATGCATGATTGTCACGGCTTTTTAAAGCAGTTACAAGTTCAGTTTCTGTATATGGTTTTTGTTCCAGCTTCGGAAATTGAAATGTAAATATCAAACAAATAAATCCGAACAGGAAACAAAAAATATTTTTTTTAAAAAAACTATCCGGTTCCTTTTTGTGTAACTGAACAGGAGAGGCCTTTTTTATACCCGTATCCTGTAAAGAAAAAATATCCGGTGAGAAATTATTTTTCACTGCCCTTTTAAGAGGGCTCAAAACTAACCGTATGAAACAGGAAATAAGAATAATCAAGGTGCTGATCGTTATAACCTGTACTTTTTCCGCAGGTATAATTACAGCAATGTTTTTCGCAGCAGGTTATTTGTAAATCTACCTGCAATTTAATATTTATGAAAGCCACCCGGCTGTCCCGGGTTTTTTAATTAATCAGTTAAATCAACATTTATGAGAATCATTCATTTGATGGCATATACCACCATTGCCGTAGTACTCCTCGCTTCCTGCCAGAAAGAAAAAAGCCGGTCTGAAAACAATTTTAATGACGATCAAAATTCTGTATCCGCAAACAAGTCTTCCGGTGAAGATGAATCTATATCCCGAGGAGGGAACAACCGTGGGTTTGTTTATACTCTGTCTAATGAAACAAGCGGAAATAAGGTAATTACTTACAAAAGAGCCACTAACGGATCGCTTACCTATTTTGCCTCCTACGCTTCCGGGGGAAATGGTTCAGGAGGAGGGTTAGGCAACCAGGGAGCCGTTATTATTTCGAATGACGGCGATGTACTGTTCGCTGTGAATGCAGGAAGCAATACCATTTCTTCTTTCAAAATAACCAGCAACGGATTAAATCTGAAATCCACTGTCAGCAGCGGTGGTATTACTCCGGTCAGCATTGCACAACATAACGACCTGGTGTATGTGCTGAACGCCGGAGGTAATGGGAATATTTCCGGTTTCAGACTTGGAGAAAATAATAAACTCACACCACTTTCATTTTCCACCAGGCCGTTGAGTTCTTCCATGGCCGGGGCTGCACAGGTGTCTTTTGTAAGAAATGGGAAGGTACTGGTGATTACCGAGAAGGCCACGAACAAAATCATCACCTACACGGTTAATGCAATGGGCCGTCCCGAAGCAATGCACAGTATAACTGCTGCAAGTCCCACCCCTTTTGGTTTTGCGCCGGGAATGTTTGGGAACATTTATGTATCCGAGGCGGTTGGCGGTGCGCCGAATGCCAGTAATGTATCTTCTTATCACATCAGTTACAACGGAAGTATTTCTCTCTCAGAAGGACCCGTTGCAACAGGGCAAAGCGCTGCCTGCTGGGTGGTTCTTACGGAGAATGGCCGGTATATCTACACCACCAATACAGCAAGCAATAATCTTTCTTCCTATAATGTTCATCCATTCAATGGAAATATTAATCTCTTTCAGTCTGCGGCCGCCACATCCGGCATGGGACCTATTGATGCGGCGCTTACAGGCAATTCGAAATACCTCTATGTGCTGAATGCCGGAAGTCACAGTATCACAGGTTATTCGGTAGCTGGTAACGGCACACTCACAGCATTGCCGGGCATTATTACCGGGCTACCTGCCAGTACAAACGGACTTGCAGCTGACTAACCCGTAAAAGAAAATTGGTTAATGGTGTATGTATAATCCCGGTACCATTATGGTGCCGGGGTTTTAAAAAACAAGTATGATGAAAAATATTATTATAGCTTCTGCAATGCTTATGGTATTAATTAGTTCTTGCAAAAAGAATGTGCCGGAAAATATACAGGAACAGGTGCCCCAGGGTACGGTATTAAAATCAGGAACATTTGTTTCGAACGGTAAAACTACAAGTGGTACGGCCAGGATTGTGGCAGGCGAAAACAATACGGTAAAGTTGGTTTTTGAAAATTTCAGTACCGGCAATGGCCCTGATGTACGGGTGTGGCTTTCTCCCAATACTACTGCTACAACATACCAGGAATTGGGAGCACTAAAAGCAGTAACGGGAACATTCTCCTACGATCTGAACAGCAGTATTGATTATATCAGCAATAACCGGGTGCTGATCTGGTGTGAAGATGTAAACCTTCTTTTTGGCCATGCTGTTCTGCAATAACCGGGCTTAAGTTTTCCGGTTACTTTTTTACACCCGGGTATTTGCTGGCAAAAACCAGTTCATATTCCGGGTTATTTTTTAATTGTTGAATAAGATAGTGCAGCTTCTCTATATCTTCTGTTTTTTGAAAGGCCTGGTCATGTGCCAATAATACAAGGTGACCGGGTGTTTTTGTTTTACCTGCTGCCAGCATATTATCAATACGGCGCAGTAATAAGCTGGTGGCTGTATCCACCGCCAGCGATTTGTGGTCAAACATCCATTCAATATCCCAGCCCATAATAGCAAAGCCTGCTTTATGAAGAGAGTCGATAGCCGCCTTGCTTTCATAAATATCCGTGTGATCTATAGAGTCGATGCGCCAGGCATTGCGGCCGGGCATACGGGCAATATTGTTTGTATAGTTTAACAGTTGCTGTGATTGGTTAAAATCGTTCACCACTTTTTCCGGCTGGTTATAAAAAGAAGTATACAGGTTATGGGCATGGGTATAACTGTGATTGCACAGTTCAATGGTACTGTCCGTTTTCAGCATTTGCCATGTTTCTTTTTGTTTCGGACTGTCAAATACATGTTCGCCTACAATAAAGAAGCTGGCGGCAATATTTTCTTCTTTCACCGCGGCCAGTACATTACGGGTGCCCTTATTGGGGCCATCATCAAAAGTGATGTAGATCTTTTTTTTGAGCACGGCGGCTTTAGCGGTGGAGTCTGCTGCTTTTTGTTGTTGCTGCCTTATCAGAGTGCTGTCAATAGCCGGCAGGGCAGTGGTATCTTTTTTAGTGTCCTTGTTATTACAGGAGAAAGTGAGCAACACTAAAACAATAAAAAGGAAAAGAGAAAAACGTAAAAAGAGCTGTTTGGCAGGGTCGCCATCATCAGGGGAAGAACTTGAGTGCATGGTAATGTGTGGTTGTTTAAATCCGGGTTGAAATTATACAGGAAGCCGGATGGCCGCAAGTTTTTGTTGGTTAAAGAAAGATTAAAGTAAAAATATTTGAAGAGGTTGGGGCTGATATTGGGCATAGTCCTCGGAAGGAAATTTTCACAGGCAACAACAGCCTGTATCAGCCGAACTATTGCTCAGCATAACCGTAAAAAGAGTAAAATTTGTTTGATTTTTTACACAGCTCATGTTAGTTATTGTTGTTCTTCTGTCGTCAGTTTACATGTAAATTTTCATCGATTTTACCAAAATACATATACCAATTCCACTCCCAGGTTTTTCCATTGTCTTCTGAAAATGCCTGGCTCCAAACTGGATTTTCTTTATCTCTAACGTCCCAACGAAATACGACTAATATTTTTTTACCGTTAAAAGTGTCTTTTGTAAAAAAGTGGGCGATGTTATTTTCAAAAGAACCTAAAACTGCTGGTTGTAATATTCCTTCGTTTGAGTCAGCCCAATAAATACTCCATAATCTTGTCTTTGGATTGAAAAGTCTTACTGACATTCCCTCAAATGGTACACCATCGAAAGTTGCAAGGAAATTGTCAATATTTCCAATTCCATTTAATACACGATACATTTCTTGAGTAGATTCAAACTCTGTCCATTCGGTACAGTTGTCTAAACGAGTTTTTAGTTTTTTATTATGAAGTTTCCATTTGCCTTCATAAAAATCAAAGTCGTGTTTTGAAGAAGTTGGTGAGGCTGTAATTATCAGTTCTCCATCCTTGTCAAAGTTTATTTTTGGAATTTCTATGCTATTGTTATTTGTCATACTTATTTCTTATTATTTCAATATCCATAGTTTAAGTAATTATAACTTCTTCAGTAAGATCTTCTTCTGCGAGAAATTAAAAGCGGCATCCAGCATCTCCAGCAGCTTGCTCCAGTTTTCTTTTTTCACTGTCATTTGCTTGTAGTGCTTTTTTACCAGCAGGGTTAGCTTATCACCTTCCACACTGGCCTGTACGGCAAAAATGCCGGTCTCATTGTCAATATTCATATTCAGGTTTTGTATACCTACTACTTTATACCCGGCCGGTATGGTAAAATTGATAACGTTCCGGAGGCTGCGGGGAAAACCCATATAGGCATCTACCTCTCTTTGTCTTTCATCCTGGGATATAAAAAGCTGGCCGCCGATAAGACCGGGAACAGATACCAGTAAATTATCACCGGCGATCTTCACCATATCCGCCACCTGGAATTTATTGGTAAAATTCAGTTCCTGCTTGCGCCAGGTGCGGCCATCTGCATTCAGCGTAAACTCTGTGTAGTCCGTTATGTTCTCAAAATCATCTTCCATTTCTTTTTTCATGTATTCCAGCTTGCGGGTCTTATCTTCTTTTTTCCGCTCTCTTAACTTTTCTTCATAACTGTCCAGCACAGCTCCTTTCATACTGGCCCTTACATCATCTTCACCGCCATAGCTGCGGTGGTCATCATCAAGGGCGGGAGTATATACCAGTGCCTGTATATTATAATATTGTTTGCTCAGCCCGGTGGCAGCTTTCTGTTGCACAATGATCATGTGGCGGGTGGCTGTATCAATAGAGGCGGTAATAGTATTGGTGGTTACATTGTCGTCTGCTTTTGTGGCCGGCAAGGTAATAGGTGTGGCGGTGGGGTTTTTGCCCAATGAAATAATATAAGCCGGTGTATTCAGGAACTCTTCTTTGAAATCATACGGATTGGAAAAGATTGTGGCATTAAAAATGAATTTATCTTTTACCCTTACCATCCATTCTGGTTCTGTACGGAAGATAATGTCTTCCGGTTTGGTGAGGGTGGCGGGGGCCGTCACCACAAGATCATAGGGAATCTTCCTCAGGTCAAGACATTGTGTAAGGCAAGAAGCAAATAACTCACTGGAAAATCCATTGGCCCGGTAATGCGACATATGCCTTAGAATATAATAAGTCTTTTGAATAAAATCTTCTTCCCGCATATCGGCATAACCAAGCTGTTTCAGGTAGGCTTTGGCCATGGAGTAATACATGGAGCCATCCAGCCGGTTATAAAGGTTGTTCATTTTTTTAGCCAGCTCTTCGGGACTGATATTTTGTTTTAGTTCACCTCTATCGCCGATGAAGAGATCAGAACGGTTCTCACTTCTTGAAAAAACGATCTGGAATTTCAGCATCGGGAATTCGATCAGCCGGTTGATCCAGCGGGTATCACTTATTTTTTCCCTGCTACGGTCTTCCCACACATACTCTGCATTGCTGTTGCCGGTCTCTTTAAACACCGGCGCCCCCATGGTGGATTTTGAATTGACAAAGGAATTGTTATCGGTGTCAATCTCAAACTTCTGGCTGATGACAGGATATTCCCTTGTGCATACAAAGTAGATGGGATCAAATTCTATATAACTCATCTTCTTTACAGTATTATCATCATAGAAGATAGTGCCATAGTCGATGATATCACCGGGATCAAGATCCGGAACAGCTACTTTATAGAAGACAACCCGGCTTTTACTTTTATCGTAATAAGTGCTGGCTTTACCGATATAAGGCTGGAAGGTGGAAGGCACATCACTGTTATCTTCCACATATACTGCATTGCGCAGGGATACATCCTGTACAATTCCATTGGCTTTAATAACTTTTATACCAGCTCCATCATTAGATGAACCAATCCGGAAATAAACAGAGGAGTAGGAATTTACGGCATCCCGGTCATTCAGTTTGATGCGTCTCCTTGTTATTTCATAAACAGCGAGTTTATTGGCATCCTTGTCAAAGGAGAATCTTGTTTTTTGTGCAATGATGATACCGCTTTCCTCTTTCCATTTTTCTGGTACGGCACTTATGGTAAAATCAACGTCACCGTCATTCCAAACGGGCTTCATGTTGCTGGCGATGGACTCCAGTTTGGATGGACTGAAAGTGTCATCATCTTGGGCAAATAGGGTAGCCGAAAGACCAGACAGCAGTAGTATATATAAAAGCTTCTTCATTCTATGTTTAAAGTTTAAGGTCTAAGGTTTAATGTTTTTCCGGTTACGGCTTTTTGATCAGGATAAGATTACTATTAAAGTCTTTCAGCTTTTTAGTAAATGTTTTCCAGTTTTCAAAATCCGCTTTGCGGATACGGCCGGTATTAAATGCGAGAATTTTTTTGAAGGTTACCTTATTGTCTTTGGCTGTATATGCCCCGGTCACCTCGTAGTCTGTTGCTTTTTCATCGATAGCGGTGGGTAAAGAAGTTACTTTGTAACCAACGGGCAAGATCAGTTCAGTTTCATCCACCGCCATATAGCTGGAAGGAAGCGCATAATCCTGTTGCCTGTCTTTATCTGGCTGAATACCTCTTAAATTTTCCGGGTAAAAGTCAATGCCAAGATATATTTCCTTGTCTTCCGTAATTACATAATTACTGAGATCAATATCGCCTTCGATCACTACCGGTATCTCCCGGTTGTTCAGGTCTGATGTTTTTACATTGGAAACAACGAGGTTGCGGTTTCCAAATTCAAGGAAACGCTGGATCATTTTCTTCTTATCATCATTAGGAAGATCATGATAGTATTGATGAAAGCCGGTTCGCTGTTCACCTGTTAATGTAGCTTTTACATGCCCTTTTAATACATTATCTTTTAACTGGAAACTGGTTTGTGTAAGTATCTTGTTCTTTTCCTTATCCTGCAGCGGCACTTTCTTTACTTCGTACTTATCGCCTTTGCCTATCAGTACTTCTTTTCCCTGTATACGCCAGGCATATTCTCCAAACGGAATATATTTCTCTGTGCCATCAAGAAAATATTCTTTTCCTCCCAGCATTACTGTACTGATACAGTGATTATCCACGGCGAGTGAAGGCAGTGTATAATCATAAGGTATGTGGCGGGTGCCGATCCATGTCATGTACGCTTCAAGGCCGGCAATCTTCAGCATTTCAGTCATCAGGTTGGCCATGCCTTTACAATCGCCGTATTTTGATTTGAACACATCCTGTGCGGTGGCCGGTATAAAACC
>Ga0209573_1001465_pt1 | contig 36378 bp, 37 predicted proteins | sample TNRBio252014_DNA_FD_185870 | JGI IMG/M metagenome (GOLD analysis project Ga0209573, IMG submission 185870) | Wastewater treatment Type I Accumulibacter community from EBPR Bioreactor in Madison, WI, USA - TNR Reactor_6/25/2014_ DNA (SPAdes)... | ecosystem: Engineered > Bioreactor > EBPR >...
CAATGGGCGCTGAGCGCTGACGAGCTCGCCCTGCTACCCGGCATGACCGACACGGGACGCCTTGCCTTCGCGGTCCAACTAAAGTTCATGGAAATCCATGGCCGCTTTCCGGAACGTCATGATGAGATTGATCCGGCGGTGCTTGATTGGCTCGCGACTCAAGTCGGTAGCGGTAGTGCCACCGATGGTTTCGTAGCCTTCGAACTCGATGGCCGCCAAGGACGCCGGCAGCGCCGTACCATTCGTGGGATATTGGGAATCCGTCCCACGACGAGCGGCGACCGTCAGCGCCTGAGCGATTGGCTGGCCAACGACGTGCTGCCGTTCGATCCGCAGGCCCGCCACGGCCGCGATCTCGCGCTGGAATGGTGCAAAGCGCAGCACCTTGAACCTCCGGCGCTCGAGCACCTCGATCGCGTCATCCGCTCGGCAGTCCATGGTTTCGAGACGCGGCAGCAGGAAGCTATCCATAGGCGCCTGTCCGCTGCCAGCAAGGCTGCAATCGACCGGCTCCTGGCAAGCGAAGAGCCCGACGCCAGCAACGATAGCGAAGAGGTATTGGTCACCCCCGTCTCCGCATCGACGTTCTCACAACTGAAGGCCGATCTCGGCAAGGCCAGCCGCGACAACCTCCTGGCCGGCATCGCCCGGCGCCAATCGATCGACGCTATCGGCCTGGTCGCCGACGTGTTCAAGGGCGTGCCCGCCAAATTCATCGACCAATTCCGTCAGCGCTGCGCCACCGAATCGATCCGCGAACTGCGCCGCCATCCGGCGTCGATCCGCTACAGCATGGTCGCTATGTTTTGCTGGCGCCGCCGGCAGCAATTAACCGACGCATTGATCGACATGCTATTGCAGCTCATTCAAAACATTAGCACGCGCGCCGAGAAGAAGATCGACAAGAAGCAGTTCGCCGCCTTCAAGAAGGTGCGCGGTAAGGCGCGACTACTGTTCAAACTGGCCGAGGCGACGGTGGAACAGCCGGAAGGCGTGATCAAGGACGTGGTCTACCCGGTGGTCAGCCAGAATACGCTAAAGGAGCTGGTGTCCGAGTTCGAAGCCATGGGCTTGGACTTCGAGCGCGAGGTGCAGGAGACGATGCGCTCGTCCTACGGCCGCCACTATCGCAGCATGCTCGCACCCGTGTTGGATGCGCTCACCTTTCGCTCCAACAATACGGTGCACCGGCCTGTGATCGACGCGCTCACCGTCCTGCAGGCGAATCGCGACAGCAAGCGTCAATACTACGAGGCGGACGAAGTGCCGCTCGAAGGCGTGGTGCCGAAGAAGTGGCGTCACATCGTCATTGATACCGCCAAGGACGGCGCCGAGCGCGTCAACCGCATCGACTACGAAGTCTGCGTGCTGCGGGCATTACGCAAGCGCCTGCGTACCAAGGAGATCTGGGTAGAAGGCGCCGACCGCTACCGCGACCCAGAACAGGATCTGCCCGCCGACTTCGACGAGAAGCGCGACACCTACTACGACATGCTCAAGGCGCCGAAGGACGCCCAGGTGTTCATCGAGCAGGTGAAGGCCGCCATGCGCCAGTGGCTCAAGACCTTCAACGACGGCCTGCCGAACAATCCCAAGGTCAAGCTGCGCAAGCAGGGCAAGAACATCATCCACTTGTCGCCCTATACCGCGCAAACCGAGCCGCCCAACACCGCCGCGCTCAAGCGCGAAATCGGCCGGCGCTGGTCCGACGTCGAGCTGATCGACATCGTCAAGGAGGTCGACCTGCGCCTCAACTTCACGTCGGCGTTCCGCACCACCGCTAGCCGCGAAGCGCTAGACCCGCCCGTGCTGCAACGGCGCCTCCTGCTCTGCCTGTTCGGCATCGGCACCAATGTCGGCCTCAAGCGCGTGGCCAGCCAGCAACCGGGCGTCACCTTCGACGAGCTGCGCTATGTCAAGCGCCGATTCGTCAACAAGGAGGCGCTGCGCGCGGCCGTCGCCGATATCGTCAACGGCACCTTCCGTATGCGCCAAGCCGCGATCTGGGGCGAGGCCACCACCTCGTGCGCCTCCGACTCCAAGCAGTTCGGTGCCTACGACCAGAACCTGATGACGGAATGGCACGCGCGCTACGGCGGGCGCGGCATCATGATCTACTGGCACGTCGACAAGAACTCGACCTGCATCTATTCGCAGATCAAGCGCTGCTCATCGTCTGAAGTGGCGGCGATGATGGAGGGCGTGCTGCGCCACTGCACGACCATGGAGATCGAACAGCAGTACGTCGATACCCACGGCCAGAGCGAAGTCGCGTTCGCCTTCAGCTACATCCTGGGCTTCGACCTGCTGCCGCGCTTCAAGCTGATCGCCCGCCAGAAGCTGTCCATGGTCGATGCGGATGACGCCAAGCAGTTCGCGAACCTGGAACCGATCCTGGTGCGCGCCATCAAGTGGGATCTGATCGCGCAGCAGTACGACGAGATTATCAAGTACACCACCGCCTTGCGGTTGGGCACTGCGGATTCGGAGGCCATCCTGCGCCGCTTCAGCCGTGCCGACCCGGTGCACCCGACCTATCAGGCGCTGGCCGAGTTGGGCAAGGCGATCAAGACCCTCTTCCTCTGCCGCTACCTGCACGAGGAATCGCTGCGCCGCGAAATCCACGAAGGCTTGAACGTGGTCGAGAACTGGAACAGCGCGAACAGCTTCATCTTCTACGGAGAGAAGGGCGAGATCGCCACCAACCGCGTCGATGACCAGGAACTGGCAATGCTGTCACTGCACCTGCTGCAAGCCTGCCTGGTGTACGTGAACACGCTGTTCATCCAGGAGGTACTGGCCGAGCCGGTGTGGCGCGAGCGCATGACGGCCGACGACTGGCGAGCGCTGTCGCCGCTGATCTATCACCACGTCAATCCGTACGGGCGGATCGAACTGGATATGAACCGGCGGCTACCCCTGGCCGCATAACCTCCCGGAAACCCTCGTTTGTGGGAGGTCCGCTGGTGATTTTCCAGATCGATCCAGTCGAGGCCCTATCGTCTCCCAAAACTATCCCTTGATTGGTTCTCCCGAAACGTCCACTATGTAGTCGAGTAACAGGAGAAAAAAAACATGGCCATCGTGATCGAAGACATTCAAATGGAGCGCCTGGCGGAGCAAATCGCCGTCGCCGAAGGCGTCTCCGTCACCGAGGTATTGCGGGAAAGCCTGATATCGCTGGCTGGCCTACGCGGCTTGACCACGCGGAAGGCCCCGTTGCGTGAGCGGTTGGCGGCGCTGGCGAAAGAGGTCGACGCGGTTCCCGCGCCCGTTCCGACCGACCTGCGCAGCGATGATGAAGTACTGGGCTACAACGAGCACGGCGTATGGTGATCGACACCTCAGCCATCCTCGCCTGGCTCAAGCACGAACCGGAGCGCGAGCGCATCGTAGCGGCGCTGGAAGCGAACCCGGTTTGTCGCCTCTCGGCGGTGAGCCTGCTCGAAGCGCATATTGTCGTGCGCGCCCGCGAACATCCGACCATGGTCGGCAAGCTGCAGCGCTTCCTGGAGGAAATCGGCGCCGTCGTCATGCCGTTCGATGAACGCCAGGCGCGGCTCGCTGATGCAGCTTTCATACGTTATGGCAAAGGTCAGGGACACCCGGCTCAGCTCAACTTCGGCGACTGCGCCGTCTACGCCTTAGCCGCCTCGCTCGGCGAGCCGCTGCTGTTTGTCGGCAACGACTTCGCGCGGACGGACATCCAGCGATGCTGATCGGCTACGCACGCGTCTCCACGCGCGATCAGAAACCGCACCTGCAACTTGATGCGCTGCAGGAAGCCGGTTGCGAGCGCGTCTTCGAGGAGACCGCCAGCGGCGCCAAACGCGATCGCCCGGAATTGAAGGCGGTACTCGACTTCATGCGTGCCGGCGACAACCTGGTGGTGTGGAAGCTCGATCGTCTGGCGCGGTCGACGCGTCAGTTGCTTGAGACGGTTGAGGCGCTTGAGCTGCGCGGCATTGGACTCAAGATTCTGACGCAGAATATCGACACGACCAACGCCGGCGGGCGGCTGATTTTTACGGTGTTCTCGGCGATCGCCGAATTCGAGCGCGAGATCATCCGCGAACGCACGCGCGCTGGGCTCGATGCGGCTCGTTCGCGCGGGCGTACGGGTGGCCGTCCACGAGCGCTGTCGGACAAGGATTTGAAAGAGGCACGCGTGTTGCTGACCGACCCGGAAATCACCGTCGAGGACGTGGCGCGGCGACTCGGCGTCGGGCCGTCAACGCTGTACCGCTATCTCCCAGCCGCAAGGCATTCCATCCGTGACGCTGGCTTGTAAGGCGCCGCATACAAACCTTCGACCCTCATGCGTCGCGGCTCGAAATCAGTGCCAACGCGCGTTCCGGCATCATCCCCCAAGAGCCTTCCTGAACGGGCATCGGGACTGGCGGGATTTCGAATGGAAGCTGTTTCGGTCACGAGGGAAGGTTGGCTGTGAGCAACGTCTACCCGCTGCTGCCTAAACTGGCGCTTAACAGGCGCTTTGTCCGCGATTTTCTCGACGCCGCCGAGCCCTGTTGCGCGCTGGGTGTGATCGAGGAGCGCAAGCAAGCCTCCCCACTGCTGGCCCTACGGCCAGGCGTCGTGCTGCCGAATCATTGCACCGAACACGGCTTCGAGCTCGGCCATTCGGTGCTCGGCGACAGCAAGTACGAGATCGTGCACTTCGCGTTCGAGTTTGGCGGCTTCGCGACCTACAACGTCCTGCTCAACCCGAGCGACCCGCTGGTGCGTGCCGTGCTGTGGCGCATGGTGGACCAGGGGTGCTACTTCGTTCTGGCGATCGGCCCCGACCAGCAGGTAACCGCCTTCCGCGCCAACATCGGCGAGGCGGTTCTGGCCGGTCTGCACGAGCACTTCCCGCGCATCGAGCGCTCGACCACCAGCAGCATGCAATACGACAAGACGCTCGCGCAATTCCGTCGGCGGCCGGAACCGCCAGGCCAGATGCTGGGGTGGGTCTGCCGCGGCGACCCGTCCTACCTCGACCTAGCAAACGACCGGATGGAACTGGTGCCGCACTGATCGTGGAAAAGCAATACCCGCGTGCCGGCTGGACCGACGGTGTTTTGAGAGCAGGAGGAAGGGCGCCGTTTGTCAGAATCGGCCTATTAAGGAACAGCAAATGCTTATGTGGCCTCAAATTGGAGCTTCGCTCCCACTGGGCCTATTCGGCCAGCTTTGGCCGCCAATTAGTTATTGCTACCACAGGTCTTCGGTCCTGAAAAGCATGTCCAGAACCGTCGCTGTCCAAGCGGGCGCAGGCCGTTTTGCCTCCACCCACCGGTGAAACCGCCATCCTGGTTCGCGAGCGGGTGAACGCACACGCTGAGCCTTCATTTTGGGGCGACACTTGTCGACCGTTACGGATTTCGCGTCACGGCATCCAGAAGCTCGCCTTTTCGGTTTTTCGGACACTTGCGTCGGCGATGTCTTCGACGGTGATCTGAATGGGGTGAGCACCGGCAGACGCGGCCTCGGGATCGACCTTCAGCACCAGCACGGCCTTTCCAAGGCCGGCTGGCGGCGCTTCGATTTCATGCGCCTTCTCGAGGCGAAGTCCGGGCAGGCCAGCAACGTGCACGCGGTAGGTCCGTGCCTGCTCGCTGGCATTCGTCAACTGCAGGCTGAATACGTTCTCGATGCTGCCGTCCGGCGCCTCGCGCGACAGGACCGCACGGTCACGGATCACGGAGACCTTGAGCGGCACCCGGTTGAGCAGCGACCAGGCAGTGGCCGTCGACACGGCAAGAAAAACGGCCAGGTAGAGCAGTGTCCGCGGCCGCGCGGCCCGACGAATGATTTCGGAGCGCGACAGGCTTTCGTCAACCGCGTTCTCGGTCGAATAGCGGATCAGACCCCGCGGGTACTCCATCTTGTCCATTACCTGGTCACAAGCATCGATGCACGCCGCGCAGCCAATACACTCGAGTTGCAGGCCGTTGCGGATATCGATACCGGTCGGGCAGACCTGTACGCAGATGCTGCAGTCGACGCAGTCGCCCAGGCCCTCCGCGCGCGGGTCGGCAATTTTCCGCCGCGGGCCCCGCGGTTCGCCGCGCTGCCGGTCATAGGTGATGTTCAGCGTATCGCGGTCGAACATCACGAACTGGAATTGCGCGTACGGGCAAATGTATTTGCACATGTGCTCGCGCATGAAACCGGCGTTGCCATAGGTGGCAGCGCCGTAGAAGAGAACCCAGAATACCTCCCACGGGCCAAGCGACAGCTCGACGATGCCGTGGGTCAAGTCGCGAATTGGCGTGAAATAGCCGACGAAGGTCAGGCCAGTCCAAAGGGCAAGCGCGATCCAGAGGGTGTGCTTGGCGGTCTTGACGGCCAACTTGTGCACCGACCACGGCGCAGCGTCGAGCTTCATGCGTTTCGGTCGCTCACCTTCGACGAGTTTTTCCAACCACAGAAACATCTCGGTGTACACCGTTTGCGGACAGGTGTAGCCGCACCACAAGCGCCCGGCGACGGCGGTGAACAGGAACAGTGCCAGCGCCGAGAGGGCGAGGAGGATCGCCAGATAGATCGCGTCCTGCGGCCAGAGGACGAGATCGAACAGGTAGAAGCGCCGCGTATCGAGGTCGAACAGAACCGCTTGCCGGCCATTCCAGGGCAACCAGCAGAGGCCATAGAAGACGAGTTGGGTAAGCCAGATGAAGGCCCAGCGCCAACGTTGAAAGTAACCATTGATCGAGCGTGGATAGACCTTGGCGTCCGGGTCGACGATGGGCTTTATCTCGATGACGCGCCTTCTCGGATTGGTCTTGGCGTTTGGCATGGTCTGGTGGTCTCGCTCCGTGCGGATTGGTGTACGGCAGATGGAAGTGCGGGGCAAGGACCACCACCGGCCCTCGCTCCGGAACTCTCACCTGATCCAGTCCTACATCATCTTGCCGGCAAACGCGTTGGTGCTGGCGACGGCTGCCGGATTACGCCGGACGATCAGCAAGCGCCCAGCGAAGAGCGCCAGGAACAGCGTACCGAGGGCAAAGACGATGTCCCCGGGGACGCGCAACCAGACGAAGGTTTCCATCAACGACGAATGCACGAAAGCCGGCGAACGTGCAAACCATACACCCTCGCTGATGCTGGCCCACGCCTGGTAGACACCGGCCGGCACGAGCGACATGAAGACCATCATCGCCAGACCGATATTGAGCGACCAGAAAGTCAGGGCGAGCAACTTGTCGGACCACGCCGCACGGTTGGAGAGACCGCGCAGGCAGAACAGCAGCAGACCGATGCCGAGCATTCCATAGACGCCGAACAGAGCCGCATGACCGTGCGCGGCGGTCATGTTCATTCCCTGCATGTAGTACAGGGCGATCGGCGTATTAAGCGTGAAGCCGAGGAGGCCGGCGCCGACGACGTTCCAGAAGCCAACGGCGATGAAGCACAGAATCGGCCACTTGTACGCCTGCACCCAGGGCGCCGATTGTGAACGCTGGTAGTTGCGCCATGCTTCGACACCGATCATCGCCAACGGCACCACTTCCAGGGCCGAGAACATGGCGCCGATGGCGATCACCGAAGTCGGCGTGCCCGTGAAGTACAGATGATGCAGGGTACCGAGAATGCCGCCGAACATGAAGACGATGGTTTCCAGGATGATCGCGCTGTTGGCAGTCGCCGCGCGAATCAGGCCGAGGCGGGTAAACAGCAGCGCGATGACGGCGGTGGCAAAGACTTCGAAGAAGCCTTCGACCCACAGGTGGACCAGCCACCAGCGCCAGTACTCGATCATCGCGTAGTGTGTCTGCTGACCCCAGACCAGCGAGGTGGCATAGAAGCCGCCGATGCACATTGCAGCGAGGAAGACCATGGCGATCAGGCCGCGGCTATCGGATGGCGTGCGCAAAGCGGGCAGCAGGGCGCGACCAAGCAGGCCGACCCAGATCAGCAGGCCGACGAAAAGCAGGATCTGCCAGACACGGCCCATGCTGGTGTACTCCAGGCCCTGATTGCCGATCCAGAAGCTGTAGTCGTTGCCCAGGTTCTGGAGAGTGCCCAGCCAACCGGTGACCGTAGACCCGGCGACGATCAGCAGCAAGGCGTAGAACAGCACATTGACGCCCAGGCTCTGAAACTTCGGCTCGCTGCCGGAAATCGCCGGCGCGATGTAAAGGCCGGTTGCCAACCAGGCAGTGGCGATCCACAGCACGGCGAACTGGGTATGGATCGTGCGACTGACGGTAAATGGCAGAATTTCGCCAAGCGGAATGCCGAAGAAGCTCGTGCCTTCGACGGCATAGTGTGCGGTGATGACACCCATGCCGACCTGCGCGAGGATCAGCGCGATGACCACGTAGAAGTACTTCCGGGTGGCCAACATCGACGGCGTCACCTTCATGTTGAATAGCGGGTCGGCCCGTGGCGGCGTCGGGTCGCCCGCTTCGTGACCGGTCGAGTGGAAAAAGATCATCGCCGCGATCGCGCCAAGCATGAGAATCACGCTGGCGATCGACCAGATACCGGTACCCGCGGTCGGTGTGTTGCCGACCAGCGGCTCGTGCGGCCAGTTGCTGGTGTAGCTCAACTGGTTTTCGCCCGGACGGTCGGTCGCTGCCGACCACGCGCTCCAGAAGAAGAAAGCTGCCAGCGCCTGGCGGTCAGCGCCGTCGTGCAGGACATTGGCCGGCATCGCGTACTGCTCGCGCAATGCGTTGAGCCCGGGATCGGTGCCAAAAAGATCGATGTAGTGCTGCGCCACCTTTGCCACTGCCGCGGCGCGATCGGCGCTCAAACTGATCACGCCGCTCGTCGCGTCGTAGGTATTGCGGCGCATCTCGGTCTTCAGGCGCGCGTCGAGTTGCGCCTGCTGGCTGGGCTGCAGATGCGCGAAAGCGGCGCCGAAATCGCGCTGCGCCCAGATCTCGCGCAGCGCGATCGCCTCGCGGTGCAGCCAGTCGGCCGACCAGTCCGGCGCAAGATAGCTACCGTGTCCCCAGACCGAGCCCAGTTGCTGGCCACCGCCCGCCAGCCAGGCTTCCTGGCCGCGCTGCACCTGCCCTTCCGAGAACAGGGCGTCGCCCTGGCTGCTCACCACCTGTTTCGGAATCGGCGGTGCGTGCACGAATATTTCGCGACCCACCCAGCCCAAAGCGGCGAAGGAAAGCAGGCAGATCAGCGCTAGCCAGGTCCAAAGCCCGCGTGTGTTTTGCATGATGAAGCTCCTTTACGATGTCGGTGAAAGCAGTTGAACAGAACGAGACCGAGGCAAAAGTCATAAAGAAGCATATTAAATACCTCTTACAAAAGATGCAAGCGCAATACCGCTTATAAATCACCGAGTTCGAAGATGGACAGGCGGCGCGACGGGCGCCAACTGCAGAAGGACTACCTGGAAGGGAGCGCCAAAGGGTGCAGGACGTGCAGGATCACGCGTTCGCTCTTGCCCAGCAGATCGGCGAGCGTCACGCCATCAAGGACCTTGAGGAAAGCCGCCAGGGCGTTTGAAAGCGCTACCTTCAGCTGGCAATCGGGGTCAAGAATGCAGGCACAATCCTTGCCGAAGCACTCGACCAGATCCATGCCCGATTCCATGTGGCGGACGACCTGGCCGACGATGATGGTCGCCGCCGGACGCGCCAATCGCAAGCCACCGCCTTTGCCTCGTACGCCGTCTACAAAGCCGCCACGGATCAAGCGACTGACGACCTTCATCAGGTGGTTGCGCGACACGGCAAAGCGGTCGGAAATTTCCTGGATGGTCACCAGACGGTCCGCGTTGGTCCCGAGGAAGATCAGTGCGCGCAGTGCGTAGTCGGTGTGCTGGGTGATGTGCATGGCAGGTTTTTGGGTCGCCAGTTGGCATCGCCATGGCTGGCGGTCAGGCCCTGCCCCGCGGCGACGGCAAGGGGCAGGATGCGCACTCTACCGGAGAGCGCCCGCTGGCGTAAGCCCGGCGGTGCTCGCCGCTTGCCTATTGAGCTTCCGTGCCACAGCAGCTATTTGCGATGCAACATCAGGGTAATGAGAAGGATGGCCCCCTGTTTGCTATGCAGGGCATGCGGTGCCGCATCGTTCAGATAGATGAGGTCGCCCGGCCGCAGCGTCTGGGTTTTATCGTGACAACTGAAATCCACTTCGCCTCCCAGACATTGCACCGTCATGGCACCGGCAGCGCTGTGCTCCTGCATGTGGGTGCCGGCGCCCAGGACCAGGCGGAAGATCTCGATATGATCATCGCGCACCAGCGTGACTGAAGTGTTGCTACTGAACTCGGCGGCGGCATCGTGGATGTTCACCAGATCGCCCGACTTGGCGTGTGATAGTGCCATGCAATATTCTCCTATTCGGCTACCGCGCTATTTCCTCGCTATCGGGGCCGGATCTACGTTCAGACGGTTCGCGCACCAGCGCGTAGTCGGTCCCACGCACGCCCTGCAACAGACCCTCGGTGCTTTCGGCTGCGACGCCGAGCATCAGCAGCGCCTCAGCCCCGAGACGAAGACTGCTCTCCACCACCTCGGGAAACACCCGCGTGGCGCCGGCTTCTTCCAGTTTGGCTGTAGCCTCCAGGTCGCGTGCCCGGGCAATGATCGGCAGTTGCGGATACTGGCGGCGCAGGTGTGCCAAGGCCGCGATCGCCGTTGGCATGTGATCGACGGTGATTATCGCCAGCGCCGCGTGCTCGACCGGTGCCGCGGCGAGCAGTTCCGGATCGGCCAGGTCGCCATAGTGAACCGGCAGGTCGTCGGCCCGGCCCTGGGCAACCCGCACGGGGTCTTTGTCGAACACCAGGATCGGTACGCCACTGGCACGCAGAATCATGGCCACGGTGTGCCCTACCCGACCGTAGCCGGCAATGATGACCGTCCCGCCCTCCGAGTCCCCCGCCGCGAGGACAGGTGCGCCGGTCGGCCCGGCGCTTGACTTCGTCAGGCGCCGCACCAGGGCATCGCCCGCACGCACCATCAGCGGCGTGAACATCATACTGATCGATATCACCGCCACCGACACCACGAAGGTACGGTCGTCGATCACGCCCAGTCCACGCGCCGCACCGAAGAGCACGAATCCGAACTCCCCCGACTGCCCAAGCAGCACGGCCATGCGGATGGCCGATTCGACAGTGAATCGGAACGCCAGCGCCAGAGCAAACATTACGACCAGTTTTATCAACAAGATGATGGCCACTTGCTGAATGAAAACCCAGGGTTCAGCGGCGAGTACCTTCAGTTCGATGGACATGCCGACGGCGACGAAGAAGACGCTCATCAGGATGCCCTTGTACGGCTCGATGTAGGCCTTCACCTGGTAGGCATAGCGTGATCCGGATAACAGCATCCCCATGATGAAGCCGCCCAGTGCCATCGACAGACCAACCTCATTGGTCGCCCAGGCAGCGACGAACACTGCCAGCAGCACGACCAGAATGAAGCCCTCGCGGTTGCGCTGCCGAGACAGTTGTTCGAGGACCCTGGGCACCACGTAGTGGCCGAAGCCGAACAGCAGAGTCAGAGTGCCGATCACCAGGCCGATCTGCTTCCAAAGCGGCACCTCGATCGACAGAACCCCGGTCTGGGACAGGATTGGCACAACTGCCAACAGGGGTACGATCGCCAGGTCCTGCATCAACAGCACCGCAAACGACGCCTGACCGTGGGTGCTGGCCAGTTCCCCGCGTTCGTTGAGCAACTGGATGACGAAGGCGGTCGACGACAGGGCCATGGTGAGGCCAGCAAGCAGCGCAGTCTCCCAGCGATCCAGGTAGAAAAGCATGTAGCCCGCGATCAACAGGCCGGAGAGCAAGATCTGCAGCGACCCCAGGCCAAACACCTCGCGCCGCAGCGCCCACAGCCGCGCGGGACGCATCTCGAGTCCGATCGCGAACAGCAGCAGCACGACGCCCAGCTCGGTGAAATGCCGCACCTCATCGACATGCGTCGTCACCGAGGGGCCGGGAGAATGCGGGCCAACCACGATCCCAGCGACGAGCAATCCGAGCACCGATCCCAGCCCAAGGTGCTTGAACAGCGCCACGCCGATCGCTGCTGCACTCAGCAGCAGTACCGCGGAGAAAAGAAAACTTTCGAGTTCCATTGAGCCAGACCTTTTACAAACCGGGTTCGCTGTGCGAACCGAGATGGACGAGTTACAGCGCGCTGTCGCCCGGTTTTCTGTAGATCAAGCCCAGATCCGGCCTGACGTCGTAAGCGGAAGCTTACCAAGAACCGGGAAGCGAGGGCGATGCTCCGCGATATTGCTCACCATCACCGCCCCACTCCCGGATCGTCGAAACAGCCTTTGAAAATACTGGCGTAACGACTCCATGGACCCGGCTTCAAGGACCCAGCCCGAAGCACTTGCTTCAGTCCAGGTTTCCTTCCTGCCGGTCGACCAGGTCGCCAAATTCGGGGTGGCTTTCGATGAAGCTGGCGACATACGAACAGCGCGGGACAATCTTCCAGCGCCGTTGCCGCGCCTCCTCCAGTGCTACACGAACCAGATCAGCAGCGATGCCCTGGCCGCGAAGCGTGTCCGGTACGAAGGTGTGCTTCAGAATGACGCGCTCGCCTTCGACACGGTAGCTCAGAAACGCCGAGGCGCTGTCCCCTGCCTGCGCTTCGAAGCGCTGCCGAGCGACGTTGTGCCTCACCGCGAGCGACGTGCCGACGGGGCTTGTTGGGCTGTTGAACTCGGGCGAAGCAACCGGGCGACGCCGGTTCCAGTCGTCCTGCACCTGCGCCCGGATGTCGCGCGTCGAGTGCACCAACAGAACCTGCTCGGCGAGCTTTTCAGCCTGTTGCAGGTCGGTCGAGCGAATGGCGTGCTTGATGTCCAGCAGCCGTCCTGGACTGACACTGAAGCTTCGAAATCCGAGGCCGATCAAGAGGTTGGTGTAGGTGGGGTCACTGGCAATTTCCCCGCACAAAGAGATCGGTGTTCCTTTGCTCCTGGCCACCGTCGCCAGCTTGGCGAGCACCTGAATGACCGCCGGATGCAAGGGATCATAGGTGGACACCATCTCGCCACGTATCCGGTCCGCAGCCAGCAGAAACTGGACGAGGTCGTTGCTGCCGACACTGAAGAAGTCGACCTCGTCGGCCAGGTGCTCGATGAGGATCGCCGCTGCAGGCGTCTCGATCATCGCCCCGACCGGGATCAGTGGATCGAACGACTGGCCGGCTGCGGCGAGTTCTTCCTTCGCATGTTCGATCGCCGCTTTCGCCGCGCGCAAGTCGTCGATGCCGTCGATCATCGGCAGAAGAATGGCGACCGGATGCGAGGCACTCAGCCGAAGGATGGCCCGCAGTTGCGTGTGCAGCAGGGTGGGATGCGCGAGCAACAGCCTGATGCCCCGAAAGCCCATGGCCGGATTGGCTTCGCGGGGCAGCGGGAAATAGCTGAGCGGTTTGTCACTGCCGACATCAAGAACGCGGATCACCGTTTGCGCCGGTTGCAGGTGTTCTGCCGTGGCGCGGTAGAACTGGTACTGCTCGTCTTCCGAGGGGAAATGATCCTGGACCAGGAAGACGAACTCGGTGCGATACAGTCCGACCCCATCAGCCTTGACGTTCGCCGCCGCCAACGCGTCGGCAGTCTGGCCAATGTTGGCACAGAGCCTGATTTCGACGCCATCGCGAGTGACCGTCGGCAGGCCGATCAAGCCCTTCAGGACGCCCTGGTGAATTTGCAGGTTGGCGTCCAGTTGATCGTACTTGCTCAGGATATCGGCCTGCGGATTGATGAAGGCGCGTCCGGCCAGAGCATCGACGATCACCAGGTCGCCCGCACGAATTTTCCCGGTCGCCTCCGGCACCTGTACGAGCGTGGGGATGCCGAGCGAGCGGGCGAGGATGGTGGCGTGCGCGGTGAGGCCGCCTTTTTCGACAATCAAGCCACGCACGCCCTGGCCTTCCAGGCGAGCAACGACGGAGGCGAGAATTTCGCTGGTGACGATCACGCATCCCTCGTGAACAGCAGGAACATCCGGCAGCCCGTCTTCCGCCAGGTGATCGAGGAGGCGTCTGCCGACGTCGTACAGATCGGCGGCACGCTCGCGGAAGTAGGGATCTTCGAGGCGGCCGAACAATTCCATCAACTGCTTGATCGCTTCTTCGACCGCAGCCTCGACATTCATCCGATTTTCGAGGCAAAGCGCACGCACCGCATCGCGCAATTGCACGTCGCGCAGGAGGAGGATTTGCGCTTCGAAAATCTCCGCCTCGTCCTTCCCCAAAGTCCGCCGGACGCTCTCCTGAACTTCCAGCAGTTTCCCCTCGGCAGCGACCACCGCGGCATCGAAACGCTCGACCTCAGCGTGCACCTCGGCCTCGCTCACCTGTCGGAGCGGAACGGCGGTCTGCGTTCGGGCGCAATGGCACAGCAGAGCGGGTCCGCGGGCAAGACCTGAAGACGCCACCTCGCCGACGATCATCAATGGGGCGGACTGCGTGTTGTCAGTGCTGTTCATCAGCGAGATTTCCTCATGGAGGCCAGGACGACGATCATTCCACGGCGAGAGCTTCGGAAAAGTCTGCGAGCAGGTCTGCAACATCCTCGATGCCGACAGAGACCCGCAACAAGCCGTCGCTGATGCCGGCACGCTGTCGCTCGGCGGGCGTCATCGTGCGGTGTGTACTGCGGCTGGGAACGCAAATCAGGCTCTCCACGCCACCAAGACTCAAGGCCGGCATGACGATACGCAGCCGGCTCAGCAAGCGATCCAGCCGTTCCGGTTGACGCAGCTCGAACGACAGCATGCCGCCAAAGCCACGCATCTGGCGTGCCGCAATGGCGTGGTCCGGATGTTCGGGCAGGCCGGGATAATTGACTTTCGACACCGCCGGATGCGAGGCAAGAAAACGTGCCAGCGCCTCGGCATTCTCATTGTGCCGTTGCACGCGCAGGGCCAGCGTCTTCAGACCGCGTTCCAGCTGAGAACAGGCGTGCGCATCGAGCATGCCGCCGAAGTTGACCGCACTTTCGGTCACGCGGCTGACGATTTCAGCGGAGGCAACGACCACGCCCGCGTTTACGTCGCTGTGGCCGTTGAGGTATTTCGTAGCGCTGTGGATGACCGCGTCGATGCCCAGCGGAATCGGGTTCTGGTTGATCGGCGTGGCGAAAGTGTTGTCGATGACCGTCAACACGCCGTGGCGTTTGCCAAGCGCAGCCAGCTCGGCCAGATCGATGCAATGGAGCAGCGGATTCGACGGCGATTCGACGTAAATCAGCCGCGTCTCGGGTCGCAAGGCAGCGGCGAACTCCGCCACGTTCGCCCCCCAGGAAAGCTGCACGCCGAGCCGCGGCAGTTCGCTGCTGATCAGCCGCATGCTGCCGCCGTAGAGATCGTTCTGGAAAATTGCGTGATCGCCAGGTTTGAGATGAGCAAGGAGCAGAGTGGAAATGGCCGCCATACCCGAGCCGAAGACAAGCGCCGCCTCGCCCTTCTCTAGCGCTGCCAGCTTGCGGTTGATGACCTGCTGGTTGGGCGTGTTGAAGTAACGCGGATAGATGTTCTGCTTGGCCGGATTCGGAAACGCGTAGGCTGTGGAAGTGAAGATGGGGCTGCACGCGCCGCCGGTGGTCTGATCCAGATGCGTGCCGGCGTGAATGCAGAGCGTCGAGAGGCCGTGGGTAGGTGAGTCAGTAGTCATCGGGTTCAGTTGAGTCGCCTTTGCCTGGGGATGCCGCGGGATGACGCCTGCCAGGAGAAGCTCGCCAAACACCGCGGCCAGGCAACTTGCTCTTGCGTCCAGCTAACTATATCATGCCGTGATACAAATCATGGCTAAGCGCCCGCAAGAAAGAATGTCCGACGACCATATTTCAAAGGCCGATTTCGAAACGCTTGCCCACTTCCGCTACCAGCTGCGTCGTTATCTGCGCTTCAGCGAAGAGCTGACGCACCGGAACGGAATCACGCCCTTGCAGTATCTGTTGATGCTCCAGATCAAAGGCTTTCCCGGACGGGAATCGGCGAACGTGGGCGAACTTGCTGAACGCCTGCAGGCGAAGCATCATGGGGTGGTGTCGCTGATTTCCCGGTGCGAGGCGGTCGGACTGGTACAGCGTAGCGTCAGCAGCAGCGACCGGCGGCAGGTGGATGTGCAACTGACAGAAAAAGGCAACGAATGCGTTGAGCAACTGGCAGGTCTTCATCGCCGTGAGCTCCTGTCCTTGCAGGGAACATTCACGGTGCCCGACCTGACGACGCTCGGCCGCGAATAGCAACAACGGCGCAACAACGGCGCAACAACGGCGAGCGCTTGTCGCATTCGACCAAGTGGAAAGGAGTTCCAGGATGCAGGCAACTGCCGCGTGTGCGGATACAGATTCCGATCTCTATCGGGCGCTAGTGGATCAGGCCCCGGATGTGATCATTTTCGCCGATCGCAATGGCGCCATCCGCGTCTGGAATCATGGCGCTGAAACCGTGTTTGGCCATTCCGCTGCCGAAGTCCTCGGTGAGAGCCTCGACGTGATCATTCCGGAGCGACTCCGAAAAGCGCACTGGGACGGCTTCCACAAAGCCGTTAACAGCGGCCAGACCAAGTACCGGAACCAGGTACTCACGACCCGCTCGGTGCACAAGGATGGGAGCAAGCTCTACGTGGAACTGAGCTTCGGCCTGGTCAGGGACGGCCGCGGCGCGATTGTCGGCTCGCTGGCCATCGGCCGTGACTGCACCGCCCGCCACCTCAAGGCCGTCGGGCAGTTTTCGGCCAACAGCGCCAGGCAGGCCGAGTGAAGGGGCCTTGAAGTGACGACCAGCATTCCCGGGTTTTCCGCGCCGGCTGCCGCAACCGGTTCGCCGCTGGCCATGCTTTCCGCCTGCCACCACCGGATTGAGGCGCAATGCGCGACCTTGCGGCGTCTGGTTCCGCACCTGCTTGCGCGTGGCGTCGACGACGAGGCGCGTGCGGTAGCGAACAAGCTGATCGCCTTCTTCGATACCGCCGTCATGCAGCATCACGCCGATGAGGAAGAGCACCTCTTCCCGGCGCTGATCGAATCGATGGCCGGGTCGGACGCGATCTGCCTGCGCCAGATGGTCGACGGACTGACGGCCGATCACCGCACGCTGGAAGCGTGCTGGCAGCACCTGCGCGGCGTCCTCGAAAGGATCGCTGCCGGCGAGTGCGTGCCGCTGCTCGCCGACGCGGTCGAGGTGCTGGCGGCTTGCCATGAGCGGCACATGCAGCACGAGGAACGAGAGCTGTTGCCGATGGCGGCGCGCCTGTTGAGCGACGAGGACCTGGCTCGCCTCGAGCACGCGATGCGCGGGCGCCGGTGAATCGACGAGGCGTAGGCGCGAGGCTTGGCGCGGGCGCGCGGGCCAGGCTGCCCGTCCTCGGCTGCGGACGATCGCCGGTACGTCACTATGATCTTGCCCGTCATCCCGGCCTGCCGTAGGCAACCAACGACGAGCCACACTTCCGGTCCATCTTTGCATCACGGGGACCAGAGAAAACGGACAACAACCTGGACGGGAATGTCCGATGCCAAGAGCATCGCGTGTCATGTAAATAACGGAGGAAGATGATGACCCATGCCAAGTCCACCGACTGGAACCCCAGATCGGAAGAGGTGCTCAACGACCAGATTGCCGCTTACGATGCGATGCGCAAGCGTTGCCCGGTCGCCCATAGCGATTATCTATGGTGGTCCCTGTTTCGCCATGAGGATGTAATGCGCGTGCTGGAAGATCACGAAACCTTCAGTAATGCGGCGTCGAATCACCTGTCGATACCCAACGCGATGGATCCGCCGGAACATACGCCCTACCGGAAAATCATCGAACGCTACTTTACCGTTGAACACATGAAGGCATTTGATCCCGAGTGCCGGCAAATCGCCGCTACGCTGGTCGCCGCTCAGCCGCGCGGTGAAACCGTCGAGCTGATGGCCGGTTTCGCGCAGCCCTTCGCCTTGCGCAGTCAGTGCGCTTTCATGGGCTGGCCCGATACCTTGCATGAGCCGCTACGTCAATGGATCGGCAAGAATCACCAGGCCACGCGCGCCGGCAACCGCGCGGCCATGGCGCAGATCGCAGTCGAATTCGACGGCTACATCAAACAACAACTCGTCATCCGCCGCGATGCCGGCGAGCAGGCCCCAGACGACGTAAGCAACCGCCTGCTGCAGGAGCGCATCAATGGCCGGCCGTTGAGCGACGAGGAGATCGTCAGTATCGTGCGCAACTGGACGGTCGGCGAACTGGGCACGATTGCCGCAAGCGTCGGCATCCTCGTGCACTATCTTGCCGCGCATCCCGCGCTGCAGGCCGAACTTCGCCAGCAGCCCGCCAATCTGCCCGATGCCATCGACGAAATCCTGCGTATTCACGCACCGCTGATCGCCAACCGTCGCGTCGCCACCTGTCCGGTCGAGATCGGCGGGCGCAAGCTCGACGCGGGCGAGCGTCTGACCCTGATCTGGGCCGCTGCCAACCGCGATGAAGCCGTGTTTGGCGACCCTGACGCCTTCGATCCCGAGCGCAACCGCGACAACAACCTGCTGTACGGGGCCGGCGTGCATGTCTGTCCGGGCGCACCGCTGGCGAGGCTCGAGTTGCGCCTGCTCATGGAATCGCTGCTGGCGAACACACACGAAATCACGCTGCTTGCAGACCAAATACCCGAGCGCGCCAGCTTCCCTGCCTGCGGTTTCTCGTCCTTGCCGGCGTGCTTCCGGTGAACGCCCGGTCTGCGCCTTGACGGCGAACGCGGCGCCACGCTACACCGTGACCGCCGGGTAGTCGTTCTCCGTTTCCCGATCTGCCACAGTCAGATGAACCGCCGTGGGGGGCTCGTGTCTGATGCCTGGTGTGCTATCCGCTGGGCCTTTCTGCCAATCCCGACGCCTGCCGGCCAAAAATCGATCATTGACGGCTGAACCCGGCGTCGACCATACTCCCCCAGCCCATTGGATTTCCACACCTTCTGAAAGGCGGGGTGCGTTTATCGCGCTCTATGTTATCTACTCTGAACAGGGGAGCGCTTCGTCATGATCGTCTTTTTTATATCCATCACGATTCTGATCCTGGGCTATAAGTTTTATAGCCCATTTGTTGAAAAGCAGGCTGCAATCGATCCTGCTGCGGTTACGCCGCAGACACGCTTTAGTGACGGCGTGGACTATGTAGCCATTAGTCCGGTAAAAGCCTTTTTAATTCAGTTTTTAAATATCGCCGGTGTTGGTCCTATCTTCGGGCCAATTTTGGGGGCTTTGTATGGCCCGGTTGCTTTGGTGTGGATTGTGCTCGGCAACGTGTTGGGCGGCGCCGTTCACGATTATTTTTCAGGTGTGATGAGCATCAAAGAAGACGGTAAAAGCTTACCTGAGATCGCCGGGCATTATTACAACGCGGTGTTCAAAGGCTTTATGCTGATATTTACCGCCATGTTGCTGTTTTTCGTCGGCGTGGTCTTTATTATGGCCCCCGCCGGTTTGTTGAGCAATCTCGACGGGTTCAAAGATACCTTCCTGGCAAACAATACCTTTTGGGTGTTGGTCATTTTGGGTTACTACTTTTTAGCTACCTTGTTGCCGATCGACAAGATAATTACTAAATTTTACCCTATTTTCGGCTTGTTGATGATTGTAATGACAACAATGGTTGCCGCAGCCCTGTTGATTGACGCACCGCACCTGCCGATGTCCAGTGACTTTTTGGCCTATTTTAGAGCCGACCATGCCCACGACTTTTTAACACCAAACCCCGATGGCTTACCTGTCTGGCCGTTGTTATTCATGACCATTACCTGCGGCGCAATCAGTGGTTTTCACTCAACGCAAGCGCCAATTATTGCTCGCTGTTTAACCAATGAAAAATACGTGCGCCCTGTGTATTACGGCGCAATGATGTGCGAAGGTATTGTCGCTTGTGTGTGGGCGCTCGCGGGCATCGCTGCTTTCCCTGATGGTTACGCCGGCTTAAAAGCATTATTGGATCAGGGCGGTCCTGGTTTGGTGGTTAATCACGTCGCCAACAGTTATCTGGGTGCGTTTGGCGGAATCATGGCGATTATCGCAGTTGCGGTCTTCCCTATTACGTCTGGCGATACGGCGTTTCGCTCGCTGCGCTTGACCGTGGTGGACGCATTCAACATCCCACAGAGTGTGCGTAACCGCTTGTTACTAGCGACGCCTATTCTGGCCATCGCTTACTTTATGACCAAGCTCGACTTTTCGTTGATTTGGCGCTATTTCGCATTCTCAAACATGTTGTTATCAACCAGCGTATTGTGGCTGGCGACTAAGTACCTGTTTGACCGCGGTACCTTCCATTGGATTGCGAGCATACCAGCGGTTATCGCTACCGGTGTGACTACCTCTTACATCATGACCGCTGCGATTGGGTTTAATTTGTCAAGCGATTTTGGTAAGCCTATTGGCGCTGCTGTTGTCGCTATCGGATTAGTTTTGTTGGTGATTATGCATAATAAGCACCAATCGGTTCCTGCCTGATTGGTGCGCGTTTTTAAACGTAATATGACACGTTAAAGAAAGAATCGCGGCCGGCGAGCAGGTGTCGCTGACGATGTCGAAGCGCTGGCAGTTCCCTATGCGGGCCACTATGCCGCCCGCCCCTCGCCTGCTTCTTCATAGGTGCGCCCGTCACGAATGTGATAAATCCGCCGGAAAGTCGGAATGATCTTCTCGTCGTGGGTAACGACGATGATCGCCGTAGCGAAGCGCTGCGCCATCTCGTTCAGGATCCGGACGACAGCCAAGGCGCGCTCGCTGTCCAGCGGCGCCGTCGGCTCGTCGGCGAGGATGATCGGCGGCTGGTTGACCAGGGCACGGGCGATCGCCACGCGCTGCTGCTCGCCGCCGGAGAGCTGCGCCACCGGTGCCCGGGCGCGATGCCCGACATCGAGCGCCGTCAACATCGCCCGCGCCCGCTCGCGCGCACTGGCGTTGGACACACCGGCCAGCATCGGCAGCAGTGCAACGTTGTCGGTGACATCGAGGAAAGGAATGAGATACGGCGCCTGAAAAACGAAGCCGATGCGATCGCGACGCAAGGCGCGCAGATCGGCCACCTGCCAGCCATTGTCGTAGATCGCCTCGCCGGCCAGCGCCATTCGCCCGGCGCTGGGCTCGATCACCGCACCCAGGCACTTGAGCAGCGTGCTCTTGCCCGAGCCACTGGGGCCGATCAGCCCGACGACCTCGCCCGGCTGGACGATCATGTCCACGCCCTTCAGGGCATCAACCGCTGCATCGCCGACGCCGTAGCGCTTGGTCAGGCCGCTGATTTCGATCGCCGCGGGCATCTACCCCCCGATCGCCGTTGCCGGATCGACGCGCAGCGCGGCGCGGATGGCGACGACGCTCGCCAGCGCACAAATCGCCAACACCAGCAGCGCACCGCGGACGGCATCGCCGGGCAGCAGCAGGACGTACTTGGGGAAGATCGGCGCCCACAGCGTGGCCGCGGTTCGGCCGACGATAAAGCCGATCGCACCGAGGCCAAGCGCCTGCTGCAGGATCATCGCGGCGATGGTCCGGTTGCGTGCCCCGATCAGCTTGAGCACGGCGATCTCGCGCACCTTGTTCAGGGTCATGGTGTAGATGATGAAGGCGACGATGGCCGCACTGACAATCGCCAGGATGACCAGGAACATGAAGATCTGCTTCGCCGACGTGGCGATCAGCTTGGCGACGAGGATGTCGTCCATGTCGGCACGCGTATAGGCTTCCAGATGCTTCCAACGCCTGATCTCGCTGGCGACGAGCGCTTCGTCGGCGTGCGGTGCGAGCCGCAGCATGACGACGTTGACCGTCCGGCTGCTGGCCTGGCTGGCTTGTACGGCTTCGAGCAGTCCCGGTACACCGGGACGGTTGAACGCCGGATTGGCCGCCGTGCGCGCACGTTCATTGACCAGCGCGTCGTTGTCCTTGAGAAACTGTACTTCCTGGGCATCGCGCAGCGGCACGAAGACCATCGGGTCGCCAGCCGACGACACCATGCGGCGGGTCAAGCCAACCACTGTGTACTCGTGCCGCCGGATGCGGATGCGCTGCCCGAGACGGAAGCCGGTCTTGATATCGGCGATCGCCTCGTAGTGCGAGCGCGTAATCGGACGGCCGGCGACGAGGTAGCCGGGTTCGCCGGGGTGCCCGGGCTGGAAGCCGACGAGCATCACCCGTACATCCTTGCCCTGGTCTTCGATCTGCATCGTCAGATAGGTGACGTTGCCGGCCTCGGCCACCCCCTTGACGCCGAGCAGCGCGCGATAGGCGTCGTCGCGTACGTTCGAGGGTTCGGCGTAGGGGCCGAGCGTATCGCGTTGCACGACCCACAGATCGGCACCGCCGTTGCTCAGCAGCACGCGTCCGTCGTCGACCAGGCCACGATAGATTCCCGCCATCGACAAGGTCACCCCGATCAGCAAGCCGAGCCCGATGCCGGTGAACAGAAACTTGCCCCAGCCATTGAGGATGTCGCGGCCGGCCAGATTGATCATCGTCCTGAACTTACGCTAGCAACGCTTTCTGCGCTGGCGACGATGGCGGCGACGACCTTGACTTTCGCGTCGGGCCGCAAGGCCTGCTCGCTGTGCACGACCATTTCGTCACCCCTGTCCAGGCCTTCCAGGATCTGGCTGCGACCATCCAGGGTGGTGATGCCGACGGCTACCGGGCGGAAGACGACGTGCCCGTCCCTGACTTGCCAGACGCCGTCCTGCTGATCGATGCGTTTCACCGCCGCTGCCGGCAGCCAATGCGCGTCGGCCAGTTCGGCGGTGGCAATCGTCACCTCGACCAGGTCACCGATCGAGAGCGTATCGGGACGCGCCGTGAAGCCGACATTGACGATCCGCTCCTCGGTCACCGCGTCACTCTGCCAATCGACGCGCTGGACCTCGCCCGGGTAGACACGCCCGGCCTCCGCGCGCAGGACGATCTCGGCGGCCTGCCCGACGCGTACGCCGCCCGCCTGCCCCTGGTCGATGCGCGCCTTGACCCACAGGCTGGCCGGATCGATGAGCTGCAGCACCGCCTGTCCGGCAACGATCGTCGATCCCGGCTCGACCAGCCGCGCGCTGACAACGCCATCGACGGGACTCGTCAGGCGCGCCTGCGCACGCAGCTTGCCGACGCCGGCGACATCGGCCAGCGCACGTTCGTGATCGCGCCGCGCCGCGGCCAACTGGGATCTACTGGCCTCAACCGCCGCCGTCGCGGCATTGGCTTCCTGCCGCTTGGCGTCGGTCGCCTCCTGGCTGACGAAACCGCGCGCCCGCAGTTCGGCGGAACGACGCGCGCTGGCAACGGCAAGCTGCGCGCGGCTCTGCGCTTCGGAGAGCTGGGCTTGCGCAGTACGCACCGCGCTCGCTGCACGTTGTGCGGCGAGTCGGCTGCTGGCGACACGATCGTCGAGGTCGACCGGATCGAGCTCGGCGAGCAACTGGCCAGCCTTGATCACATCGCCCTGGTCGACCAGCACGCGCGCCACCCGACTGGCCATCGTCGGGCCCAGCGCGTAGCTGCGGCGCGCCTCGACCGTTCCGATACCAAAGGTACTGGCTACCAGCGGCCCCTGCTCCACCCTGGCCAGCGTCACTTTGGTCGGCGCCAGCGGTCCCTGGCTGGTCGCCAGCCAGCCGAGCAGAAGAACGACTGCCACGACGAGCGCGCCGAATACACCCTTGCGCGGCACGCGCACGTTCATCGTCCGTCCCGCCCGCGATAGCCGTCGAGCAGCAAGGGAAACATCTGCCGCGCACGCGCCATCATTCCCGCCTCGCTGCCGGCAATGGCCGACTCGATCACCAGGCCCTGGATGGCACCAATGAACAGCACCGGTGCCAGCCCGGGATCGAAATCGGCGGGAAGCTCGCCAGCGCTCCTGGCTGCGGCGAACAACGAGGCCAGCCGTTCACGGTAGCCCGAGATCATCGTCCGGACCTCGGCGCGGACGGGCGAATCGTCAGGGTATTGCAGTTCGTGAAATAGCGCGCGGGGAACGCCGGGGTTGGCCGCAATGAAGGCCACGTGCGCGAAAAATGTGGCCTCTATTTTTGCCAGCGGCGAGCTTGGCTTCGCTATCGCCGTCGCCAGCACCGTAGCCAGCGATTCACGTACCCAGGCAAAGACCGCCATCCAGATCGCTGCCTTGTCCGGAAAGTGGCGGAAGATCGCGCCCTGGGTGACGCCGATGCGATCGGCGATGGCCTGCGCCGTGATCGCCTCCGGACCGCGTTCGCGGGCCAGTACCAGGACCGCAGCGACGATCTCGCGCTGCCGTTCATCGCTGTTCAGACGCTGGCGGGGTGTCGTCTGGAGTGTGGTTGGAGTATCCATAGCGGGCGCGTACTTGAATTATTGTTAGTAAGTGCTTACTATCGTATTCAAGCCGTGCCCGTTTGGCAAGCGCTTAAGTCACAAGGAGGACGCGATCGTGAAGTTTCCCGACTTTTTTGAATCTGCACCGCGAATTACCGTTCGCGACCCGCTGGCCCGATTCCTCGGCGCCGCCGAGGAAGGCGTCATCGAGTACAGCTACGGCGACGCAGTCAAGCTCGCCGGGCATTCTTGCCCGACCGTCGCCGCCGCCTATCTGATGACCCGTGCTGCAATGCGCGCGCTCTACCCCGCCGCGTTTCCCGAGCGCGGCAGCATCCGCGTCGAGCTCAGTGATGATCACCTCGCAGGGGTCACCGGCGTCATCGCCAATGTCGTCAGCCTGCTTACCGGCGCGAGCAATGACAGCGGCTTCAAGGGAATCGCGGGGCGCTTTGACCGGCGGGGCTTGCTGTCATTCGCTGCAGACATTCCCGGCCAGATCCGTTTTACGCGGATAGGCACGGGCGCCGCTGCCATCGTCTCCGCGAGGCTGGAGCGCGTGCCGGGCGATCGTCGCATCGCTTCGCTGTTGCCGCTCTGCGTCGCTGGGACCGCCACCGATGCCCAGTCCGCCTTGTTCCAGTCACTTTGGCAAGACCGGGTTCGCATGCTCCTCGTCGAGCATGCCGACGACCCGGAACTCATCGTCGTCGAACACTGAGGAGAATCCCATGACTATCCAACGCCGCCTGCTCACCGCCACCCTCATCGCTGCCTTTGGCATCGGCGTCCCCGCGTTTGCGGTCGACTCACACCAGCATGCCGCCGGCGAGCCGACCAAGCTGATGCTCGACCACGGCAAGCAATGGGCGACCGACGAACCACTGCGCAGGAACATGAGCGAAATCCGGGCGGCACTTGCCGCGAAAGCGACGGCTATCCACAAAGGGACGCTGACGCCAGACGACTACAAGGCGCTCGCTACTCTGGTTGAAGCGCACGTCGCCAACATCGTCAGCGAGTGCAAGCTCGAGCCCGCTGCGGACGAAAACCTGCACCTCATCGTCGCCGAACTCAGCGCCGGCGCCGACGCCATGCAGGGCAAGGCAAAGGTCACGCCAGCGGCCGGCGCGGTGCAGACGGTCGGCGCCGTAAATCAGTACGGCCGCTATTTCAAGCACCCGGGCTGGAAACCAATGGACTGAGTTGAGCCTTGAGCGGAAGCAGACCGCTGCGCTACGACGCTTGTGCCGCGCAGCGCGACCAGCGTGCCGCCTACGACCCGATCCCCGAGAGGCCGCCGACCACCGCGGCAGGCCTTCCGCTTCGGATGGGGACCACTTTAGGCTTCCAGCACAAGCTCAAGCAATACGGCATGACGTGCTTGATGAGTCGGAAAGGCAATTGCTGGGACAACGCGCTGATCGAGGGTTGGTCCAGGTGGCTTCGTGTCTAGAGCGGCAAGGGTTGCGCCTCTTGCCGCTCGCTTTGCTGCTTATCGGTACACCTCGCGGCGGTTGCCGATCCGCACAACCAGGATGCGCAAAGCGCCGTCCTCAATGTTGGCAATCACGCGGTAATCCCCCACGCGATATTTCCAGTAGACGCCAAGGCGCGAACCCTTGAGGGCTTCGCCAATGCTGCGCGGGTCATCCAGTGCGGCGACACGCTCATGCAGAAAAGCCAGGATTCGACGGGCATGTTGAGGGTCGATCTTGCCTAACTCGTGCTCGGCTGCCGGGTCAAGTTCAACCTTCCATGCCATAGCGTTTCATCACTTCCTCAAGCGGCACAGTCCGAGTCCGCCCGGCGCGAATGTCGATCATGCGTTGCTCGGCCAGGTACAAATCTTCAAGGTCGTCGAGGTATTCGCAAATCGCCTCGGTGATGTAATAGCTTTTGGTGCGCCCGGTCTGCGCGGCCAGGTTCTTCAACCTGTCTTCCACGTCGCCAGGCAGGCGGATCGAGAGAGCCATAGCACTATCTCCTAGGGTTGATGTGATACAAGTATCATGAAAAACCGAAAGAGGTGCAAGCCATTTGGGCTGTTTGGGGCAGAACAAGTAGTCGTGTCACCGGCCGCCATGTCGATCATGGCAACTCCCACGAAGTGAACAAGATGCTGCGACAACCCGGGGACACCGACGCGTTCAGCGATTGAGCCTTGCTCGCCCTGCGCCGTGACCCGGTCTCCTCCGAGGCAGGGCCCCGCCCGGGCGGCCATTCGTTCCTGGTCACCGCTTGTGTTTTGCTGCTGCTGGCTGATGTCAAAAGCCATTTATGAACCGGCGTGATCTTGTCGAAGGGTTGGACGACCACCCCATGAGCGACCCAAGCCCCCTCCCCGCCGTCCCGGCCGTCGCTTCCCGGCTCCTGACCGCCGAACGCTTCCAGCGCCTGGCGCGACGACCTGGTGCAGCGCGCCTTGAGCGGCATGACCGTCCGCCATCGCCTGGCGGCGCTGTCGTCGCTGTTCGAATACCTGTGCGAGAAGAACGCCGTGACCCACAACCCGGTCAAGGGCGTCAAGCGCCCGCCGGTGGAAAGCTACGCAGGCAAGACCCCGGCCCTCGGCGACCACCAGGCGCGCAAGCTGCTGGACGCGCCCGACGGCGCGTCGATCAAGGGCAGCGCGACCGCGCCCGCGCCCTGCTAGCCACCCTGCTCTATCACGCGCTACGCCGCGAGGAGCTGTGCCGCTTGAAAGTCAAGGACTTCAAGCACGAGCGGCGCGGCGTGCCGCACCTCAAGGTATTCGGCAAGGGCGGCAAGATCCGCTATGTGCCGCTGCACCCTGCTGCCAGCGGCTTGATCGGGGACTATCTTGAGGTCGCAGGGCATGGCGCGGACGATACGGGCGCCCTGTTCCGGCCGCTACGCAACAACTGCACTACTGGTGGACTGGAAAAAGCGATCACGCCTGATGCAGTTTACAAACTGGTGCGGCAAAACTCAGCGGCGCTGGGTTTCACGATCGGGGCGCACGCGCTGCGGGCGACCGCCGCGGCCAACGCGCTTGATCACCAGGCCGACATCGCCAAGGTGCAGGAGTGGCTGGGGCATGCCAACATCGCCACGACCCGAATCTACGATCACCGCAAGACCCGGCCGGAGGACAGTCCGACGTTCAAGGGTGCTTACTAGAGAATGCTCACGTGATTTATCAGTCAGTAGGAGTCATAGCCTCACGAAAAAACGAGCGAGCTCGGACGGCGGATTACTGTCAAGAACCCGTTGTTCGTCTCTGCTAACGCCAGCAGGCTCATGGTGCCGGGTTCCGTTCGAGGACATTTGCGGTTGTTGCACGATCCTCGCACACGCCAAGCCGTGCACGTCGCATGAGCCGGGTCGCCGGCACGAGTGGGCATCGTGTCGTTGCCAATAATCAGGATGCATACACTCCTGCATTCCGCTCCGGGTAGCTCTCATATACGTGCTCGAACACCGCCGAGCATTTCTGGTTGTAGAGTTCTGGCGTATAGGCACGCGGTAGCCCCGCATCGAGCACTCATGTTCTCGCGCACATGCCGTTTCTGCTCGTCATTCAGGCCGTTGCTCAAGGCAAGCAATTCGGCATACAGCACCTCGATGGAGGCGCTGCCGATGTTGTAGCTTTCGATCAGCGCCGCGAACTTTTCGGCGAAGTCTGCCCTTGTGCGATTGAGCTGGATCATCTTGTCCAGTTGGGCGCGGATGGCCGCCTTGAGGGCTTCCAGCTCGGTATTCTTGTGTTTGGATTGCTTGAAGCGCTGCGCCAGTACCGCGAAGTTGATCTTCGCGAGGTCAAGTGCCGGTGGCCCCTCTTGGCGGATTTCGTGACCGATGATCGATTCATCGAGCAGGCCGTTGATCTGCCGCATGACCTGCGAGATGTCGGGCGGGTCCGGGTTCAGCTTGGTGCGGATGGCCTCGGCCAGGGTCGTCAGGCAGGCGGCGCGGCTGGCGAATTCCGCTACCGCCGGGTCGGGCTTCGCGGCGCGGTAGAGCATGCTCACCAGTCGCTCATGGGCCAAGAAGTCGCGGCGCAGCGGATCGGGAGAGATCAGCGCGTTCATGCCGTCCTGAATGCGCGCCAGGCGCTCCATGCTGCCGGCCGCCGCCGCCTCGATTTCGCCCAGCAGCACGCCGTGCATGGCGCAAAAAGCCGTGGCATCGACCACCGCCTTGCGCAGCTCTTCGACCAGTTGCTGCTTGTCCTTGACCGGGCTCTTGCCGTCCTTGCCGGCGCCGTAGATCGCCAGCGCCTTTTCCAGAGAGATGAAGACGTTGGCGTAATCGACGATGATGCCGCTGTGCTTGCCGGGGAAGACGCGGTTGGCGCGGGCGATGCTCTGCATCAGCGAGTGATTGCGCATCGGCTTGTCGAGATACACCGTCGAGCAACTCGGCGCGTCGAAGCCGGTCAGCCACATGGCGCAGACAAACACCAGACGCAGCGGGTCGTCGCTATCCTTGAATTTCTCATCGAGCCGAGGCTGCGACTCGTTCATGCGCTTGCGGTGCGGCTCGATGTCGAGACCAAGATTCTGCATCTGCTTGATTTCGTTCTGCCCCGCCGAGACGATCACCGCCATGTCGGTGCTGTTCAGCACTTTCAGTCGCTGTTTGAGCTCGGCCAGGCGCAGATCGTGTCCTGCCTGTTCTGGCGTCATCTCGCCGCCACGCGACAGATACGCCAGCTCGCCCACTTCCTGCTGCACCCTTTCGGTTTCCGCCGCCCAGTGCCGCTTCACCTTGTCATGCATGCGCAGTGCCGTGGCCTTGTCGATGGACACCACCATCGCCTTGCCGACCGCATTTGCCAGCATTCCGCGGCCGAGGAAATGCCGCACGATGTCCCGTGCCACGCTTTCCAGCCGGTCGTCGCGCGTAATCAGGTGGTATTGCCGCCCCAGCACACGCTCCAGCTTGGCCTCTTGATCCGCGTCGAGTTCGGCGTCCTCGATCACGCGGTAGATGTCTTCGTTCAGGTCGGGATTGACGAGCTGTAACTCCGGCGTCCGGTTCTCATAGAACAACGGCACCGTCGCGCCATCCTCGATGGACTGCTGGAAGTCATAGATCGAGACGTAGTCGCCGAAGACTTCCCTGGTCAGCTCCTCGCCGGCGATCAGCGGCGTGCCGGTGAAGGCCAGGAACATCGCCCTGGGCAAAGCGGCGCGCATGTTGAGCGCCAGTGTGTCGTACTGGCTACGGTGCGCCTCGTCGGTCAGCACGATCACGTCGGAGCGGTCGCAGAGCCGTTCCGGCGTCTGGAACTTGTGCACCAGCGTGAAGACATAGCGATGATTACCGCGCAGCAGTTCGCGCAGATGTGCGCCGCTGGCAGCGTGGCAGGTGTCTCCCTCGGCCTCGGATACCGCAGCCGTGGCCTTGAAAGTCTTGGCAATCTGCTCGTCCAGCTCCACGCGGTCGGTGACGACGACAAACGTCCAGTTGCCGGCCAGCTTGCGCAGCACCTTCTGGGCAAAAAACACCATCGAAAAGCTCTTGCCGCTGCCCTGTGTCTGCCAGAACACGCCGCCGCGCCCGTGGCCCAGCTTGCGCGCCTCGAGCATCTTGCGAACAGCGTTATTGACGCCGAGGAACTGGTGGTTCTGGCTGAGAATCTTGATCAGCCCCGCCTTGTGCTCGGCAAACAGCGTGAAGTTCTCGACCAGGTCGAGCAGACGGCCGGGGTCGCAGGTGCCACGCAGCATCACTTCCAGCGAGACGCGGCGCGCTTCGTCCTCGCGCGCGATGCGCTTCCACTCGAAGAAGCGATCCCACTCCGCCGTGAGCGAGCCGACCCGGCTGTCCGTGCCGTTGGAGGCGATCAGCAGGGCATTGCTCCATAACAGCGCCGGAATCTGTTGCTTGTAGTGGGTGAGGTTCTCGTCGAAAGCGGCCCGTGCCCGCACGCCGGGTTTCTTGAGTTCGATCACCACCCAGGGCAGGCCATTGACGAAACCGACCAGGTCGGGCCGGCAGGTGTAGAGCGCGCCGGTGACGCTGAACTGGCTGACCAGCAGGAAGTCGTTGTTCTCCGGCTGTTCCCAATCGACCACGCGCAGGCGTTCGGTGCATTGGCCACCACTCAGGCCGCCTCGCCCCTGGTCTCCCGCCCCAACGTACCACCGGCGCCAAAGGTTTCTTCCAGCGCCGACACCGTCTGCCAGCTAAGCGCGGCCAACAGACCGATGGCAGGCTGTTCGACGAGCTGGTATTCGCTGTAGGCGTGTTGGCTCATTCTGCGTCGTTCGCTTCGCTGTCACCGATCAGCGCCTGCTCGATATGAATCACCAGCACATTGCGTGACCAGCCGTGTTCGATCGCACGGTGGGCATAGGCGAGGCGCTGCTCCGGGGTCTTCAGCTTGGTGAGCAGCACGAGGTTGTGGCCACAGGGCAATTGTCCAACAGCCTGTTGGACAATTGCCGCATCCGGCCAGGCCTCGGCAAAGGCACGCATGTACATCAGGTTGGCGCGCGAAAACCCCTTGCTGTCCGGAAATGCATTGCGCAGGTCCTGCGCCAGGCGCTCGATCACTTTCGCGCCCCAACCCTCACGGCTCTGACGCTCGAGAATGTCCTGCCCGATCTGCCAGTAGAGCAGCACCAGTTCGCGATTGACCGCCAGCGCCGCGCGCTGCTGGGCCTGGTGGATTCGCGTCTTGAGTTCGGCGAGCCAGGCGGCGTAGTCAGCGGGCAGCGGGGCGATCTCGGGCATGAATCAGTGCTCCAGCGAATTTTCTGTCCGGCTTTTCATTCGGACGTTTTCCACTCAAACAAGAAGTATTGGCAAGACATACACTTGCGGCGTGGCGCCGGCAAGGACTCGAATAAAACGATGGTTACGGCAACGTGCCGAATGGCGAGATGTTCGACGAATTGGTCTTCGCTGCAGGCATGGGCGCTCATGGTCAGACGGCCTCGACTTCGATTTGGCCGGAGAGCAGACGCGGTAGCAGGAGGTCGCGGGTGCGGCGGAGGTTTTTGATTTGGAAGATTAACGCTTGCTGTTTGGCGAGAATGCCAGTCACCAGCCCAGAGAACCTGCCTGCCACTTCGCCGTTCGGAATAGAGGGCGCGGGCCATAGCCTCTAGAATCTTGATGCGCCGCTGGCTGTTCTCGATGAGTTCGTCGTAGGCCGACAGGATGCCAGCGATGCGTTGCTGGACGGGAAGCGGGGGAACGCTGATTTTCACATCCGCAATGCGCGACGGCGCGGTGTGGCGAATCTTTGTTCCGCTGGCTGAGCCTCGAATCTGTTGGCGAACCGGCTTCGAGTTGAACAGGTAGTAAATGAAAAGCCGGTCAGCTTGCTGCTGGTCTCGAATTTGGACGAGACCGAGTCGCTGGTTGTGCAAGTAAACGCCGCTGCGAGGAATGAGTGCGCCGCTACCGAGCAATCCTTCCGCCTGCTCTGTCATTGCGACAATGAGGTCTCCCTTGCTCAGAATATAGTCAGCAGGAATCGGCCCGATGTACCACTTCGCTTTGTCGGCCTTCTCTTTGAACCCGCCTTCCTCAAGGAAATTGCCGGGAGTCAAAACCACGTGTGTGCCGGCGCTGGCGAAGTGAAGGCGAAGCCATGCTTAATTTCAAGCAGGTCGCCAAGTTTGACCGTTGGCCAATTGCTCGCCATCCTCACGCCTCCAGAATCCCCGCCACATTCGCGGCGATGGTCTGCTCCAGGTCCGGCTTTGGCGCCGCGTTCATTTCCCGAACCGCCCCGCCCAGTACGCCGGACGGCGGCGGTGGTGCGCCACGGCGAGCACCGTGATCTGCGTGGGCGTCACGCGATAGATGACATCGAAGGGAAAACGCTTCAGTCCCGCCCGGTGGATATCGGGTGCGGCGATCGTCGGGTAAATGTCCGGGTTGCGGCAAATACGCGCCATGACGGCGTCGAATTCGGCAAGGTAGTCCGCGCCCAAACCGGGCAAACGGTTCTGGTAAAAGGCGACGCTGTCATGATGCTCATCAAACGCATCCGGGTGAAACTGGTAGTTCATTTCAAAAGCAAGCGAACCGCAGCGCTGGCTTCTTCGGCAGAAATGGCTTTAACCGATCCGTTGTCAATTTCCGCCGAGCGCCGAAGCGCTTCGATCCGCCATGCCTCGGCGATTTCATCCTCGCCTTGCTCTTCAAGACTGAGCAACAACTTGTGGGCCAGTTCGGCGCGTTGCTGGATGGGTAAACGCAGCGCGGCTTGTTCGAGCATTTCGGTTTTCATCGGCTCTCCTTCATGACAACAGCGATGCGACATTTTGCGCGATACGGGTCTGCAACTCCAGCGCCTGGGCGTTCAGCACTTCCAGTTCCTCGTTCAGGGTTTCGAGCTGTTCCTTGAAGTCCTCGTCGCTCACGTCTTCGCCCGGCACGACGCCGACGTAGCGGCCGGGGTTGAGCGACCAACCCCGAGCTTCGATCTCGGCCAGCGTTGCGGCCTTGCACAGGCCGGGCACGTCGCGGTAGCGGGGTTCCCCCTCTCCCCGGCCCTCTCCCGCGAGGGGAGAGGGAGAGAACGTTTCCTTGAGCCTGGCCGCCGTCTCGCCATCACCGACTTTCAGGTCTAGCGCTTCGCCGCGATAGAGGCGGACGAGGTTGGCGATGAAGCCGATCTGCGCCGGAGTCCATTCGCGGTGGGCGCGATCCACCTGCCGGTAGATGTGGCGGGCGTCGATGAAAAGCACGGTATCGGCGCGTTTTGTCCTGGCCTTGCCCTTGTCGAAGAACCATAGCGTGCAGGGCAGCGTGACGGTGTAGAACATGTTCGGGCCGACGGCGACCATGACGTCAACCGCCCGTGCCTCGATCATCTTCTGCCGCAGTTCCTGCTCCGAAGAGCGGGCATCCGAGGCCGAGTTGGCCATGACGAAGCCGGCGCGACCGGTGGCATTGAGCGCCGAGTAGAAGAGCTGAATCCACAGATAGTTGGCGTTGTCGGTGCGTGGCAGACCAAAGGGAAACCTTCTGCCGGTGCCGACCATGTCCTTGAGCCGTTCCTTGTCCACCGCATTGACGTTGAAGGGCGGATTGGCGAGGACGAAGTCGAACTGGCCGGTGGTGGCGTGCGGGTCGTCGTAGTAGCTGTTGATGTTGCCGCCGTGTTTGATGTCGCCTTCCAGCCCATGCACGGCGAGGTTGAGGCGGCACAGTCGGCCGGTTTCGTCGGTTTTTTCGACACCGCAAATGGCGAGTTCGGCGGCGGGGTCACCGGAATAGCCCTCACCCCCAGCCCCTCTCCCCGAGGGCGAGGGGAGCTGGTGCTCGGCGACGAAGCGCGCCGATTGCACGAACATGCCGCCGGAGCCGCAGGCGGGGTCGAGGATGCGGCCGTGGAAGGGCTCGATGATTTCGGCGTGATAGGCGGCGGGTTCATCGACCCGGCTGCCTCGACGGAAAGACTCGCGCGATGACGCGTCGGCGGCTTCGAGCTTGCGGCGCTGAATGGTGAAGCGCACCTCGGCAAAGCGCAGGAAAATCAGGCCGAGGATGGGTCCGAAGTATTCCTGCGCTTTCAGGCCGGAGTTGGCGCGGAACTGGTCGGCGGCATCCCACAGCCGCTTTTCGAGCGTGGCGGAGGCGGTGTCTTTTTCGGAGGGAGCGATCCAGAGCATGGTCAATCGGCTTTCATGACTTCAAGCCTGCTGTCCTGGGCCATGCGGGCGCCGTCGGGAGCCATGACCGCATCGCGGCGCCCAGCCTTCACCTTCTCGACCTCCCTGCCCGGCTCTTTCAGCCGGGCTCCGATCTTGATGTGGGAAAACACTTCGTTGGTCTGTGGCATCGATCGATCCTGATAATCTTGTTCTTCGTTCTTCTATGTTCTTGCGATGTCTGCGCCGATTGAAGCGCCGAGCCCCCTGCCGTGCTCCACGACTATCGTCGCTTGCCTGCGCCTTCTCCCCGTTTCCGTGATAGCACTCAGTGCTAACGCATGGCAAGCTAAAAGGGGTCTGCTCAGGCAACGGAACATATCGACGTCAGGCTATTGGCATGATCTCGCCAGGAGCCAGGCGAGGATTCGGAGAGGTCGTGCGCTGAGTGTCGTTTTCAGAAGGCGACTGCGCGGAATATCAGGAGTCGGCTGCACCGCCGGAACTGGCCGCCTGCAAGGCGGCGTAGAGGGCTGTTTTCCCGATCTTGAGGCGTGCGGCGGCCTCTCGGACGTTCAGCCCGTTGGCGATTTGCTCTCGTGCCCGCTGCAACTTCTCGGCGGTTACCACCGGCTTGCGTCCGCCCTTTCGACCGCGAGCGGCGGCAGCAGTCAGCCCGGCTTTTGTGCGCTCGCGGATCAGGTCCCGCTCGAACTGGCCCAATGCGCCGAACACGTGGAAGATGAGCCGCCCGCCTGACGTGGTGGTGTCAATGGCCTCCATCAGCGAACGGAACCCAATACCACGCGCTTCCAGTGCGCCTATCGTTTCGATCAAATGCGGCAGGGAGCGCCCGAGCCGATCCAACCTCCAGACGGCCAGCACGTCGCCATCACGCAGATAGGCCAGCGCGGCAGCCAAACCGGGGCGATCGGCCTTGGCCCCGGAAATCGTGTCCTCGAAAACGCGCTCACAGCCCGCCTTGCGCAGCGCATCCGTCTGCAAGGCGGTGTCCTGCTCCGCCGTCGATACCCGCGCATAGCCGATCAGCGCCATTGCCGCCCCTGTTGTCCGTCATTCCGTCCGCTTATCATAGTGTCCGACAACTCATTACACAAGCACGTTGTCGGACACTGTCCGGCATGGCCGTCTAATGATCGTTTGACGGACATTGACTGTAAGGCATTTTTGCATTACTCTGCAAAGCGTCAACCTACGAGATTGCGAGGGCACAGCACCATGACCACATTGACTGTTACCGCACGGGGACAAGTGACGTTTCGGAAGGACGTACTGCAACACCTCGGCATCAGGCCAGGCGACAAGATCGAGCTGGACTTACTGCCAGATGGTCGGGGCGTACTCAAGGCGGCGCGGTCCGCTGGGACGATATCCAGCTTCGTCGGCCTGCTCGCGGGCAGGACGCAGAAGGTTGCCACCATCGAAGAAATCAACGAGGCGGCGGCGCTTGGATGGGCAGGCAAGAAATGAAGGTCGCAGTCGATACCAATGTCCTTGTGCGTGCTGTTGTGTGCGACGATCCCGTACAAGCGAACGTTGCCGCGACAGTCCTGACCGACGCCGAGTTGATCGCGGTAGCAACGCCGTGCCTATGCGAATTTGTTTGGGTGCTGCTCCGGGTATATGGCTTCCAGCAAGCCGACGCGGCCGGCGCGATCCGGGCACTACTTGCCGCTGCGAACGTGGAAGTGAACCGGCCCGCCGTGGAGGCCGGCTTGCTGGTGCTCGACGCGGGCGGAGATTTTGCCGATGGCGTTATTGCCTACGAGGGCAATTGGCTTGGCGGGGAAACCTTCGTTTCCTTCGATAAGAAGGCGGTGGCACTTCTCACGGCTCAAGGGCAATCAACGCGCCTTTTGTGACGGACATGAGCATGAACGAATTCCGCCGACTGGCCGCGAAGATCGACCAGCACATGCAACAGCTTGCCGCCCAGGGCGTCAGCGAGGCCCATGCCGTCATCAATCGCATGATGGGGTACGTGCCTGACCTGCACAGGATATGGGTCGGCACGACCGACCAGCAACTCATGGCGCTGTCCCGCGAGTTCCCAGGGTTCTACCGCTACGCCCGCATCATGGAAGAGGCGTCCGAAGCCGAACGCAACAAGGCATCGCGGCCCTATGACGGCATGGCCGAGTTCTCCGAACAGCACAAGCAAATGGGAGCGCAACTGCTGACCACTGCGGCCACGCTTGAGCGCGGCTACCAGGCATTTCGTGCGAGCGGCAACCTGCAAGTCTTCCGGCCTCAGCTCGACGAGCTGGGCCGACTGCATCGGCAATGGCTGTCCGACCTGGACGCCTTCAAAGACTCGCTGCGTGCGCAGGGCGCAGAACCCAAGGTGCTGGAATACGTGAACGAGGTGTTCGGCCGCCTGGTCGAGCACATCAAGCAGCTTGCCGGGTGATCGCCCGAATTTCCGGCGGTTCCGGCTTCGTCGCGCCGTGCATTGGACTTCTGAGCAATCCCAGCCCCTCGCGGCGTTTCGTGCATAGAA
>Ga0209573_1001466_pt1 | contig 36303 bp, 40 predicted proteins | sample TNRBio252014_DNA_FD_185870 | JGI IMG/M metagenome (GOLD analysis project Ga0209573, IMG submission 185870) | Wastewater treatment Type I Accumulibacter community from EBPR Bioreactor in Madison, WI, USA - TNR Reactor_6/25/2014_ DNA (SPAdes)... | ecosystem: Engineered > Bioreactor > EBPR >...
CCAGACCGCCGCTTTCCGCTGCTGCAAACCTATGCCGAGGACGAGGCGCCGCAACTGCCGCTGGGTTATCCCGCGCTGGTGGTGGCCGCGGTGATTCCGCCGCTGTGGCGCCGTGTGATGAACCCCCGCGTCCGCGCGTGGCGGCGGCAGTTCTATCCCGACATCACCGACTGGAGCGCCTATAAGGCCGGCACCAACCCGTTGCCGCGCGGCTAACGCCGGTTGCGGCCCAGCCAGCCAATCGCGCGGAACCACGCCAGCAGGCCGACGGCGAGGGCGGCCATCAGCCCCAGCGCCACCGGATAGCCCCAGCGCCAGTGCAATTCGGGCATGTGGTCAAAGTTCATCCCGTAAACCCCGACGACAAAGGTCAGTGGAATGAAGATCGTCGAGATCAGCGTCAGCACCCGCATGACCTCGTTGGTGCGATGCGACTGGCTGGACAGCACCAGATCCACCAGCCCGCCCGTCACATCGCGGCTCGATTGCAGCATCTCGGTCAATTGCACCACATGGTCCTGACAATCGCGCAGATAGAGCCGCGTCGCCGCCGAAATCTGCCCGTGATCCTCGCGCATCAGGGCCGTCACCACGTCGCGCAACGGCCAGACCGCGCCGCGCATTGCCATGATCTCGCGCTTGTGGGCGTGGATTTCGGCCATGCCGACCTCGGCTTGACCGAGGAGAACGCGCTCTTCCACGGCCTCCAACTGCTCGGTCATGGTTTCGACCACCGGAAAGAACGAGTCGATCACAGCATCGATCAGCGCATAGCACAGGTAATCGGCCGACCGCGCACGGATCGGCCGGTGCGGTGCGCGCAGCCGGTTGCGCACCGGCTCGAACACATCGCCCGGCTTTTCCTGAAAGGTCAGGACAAACGTCTCGCCCAGCACCAGCGAGACCTGTTCGGTGTCGAACCCGTCCGGGTGTGGACTGGGCATCCGGAGGACGACAAAGGTCTGGCCCTGATACTCCTCGGTCTTTGGCCGCTGGTGGACGTTGACAATGTCCTCCAGCACCAGCGGATGCAGCCCGAAAGCCGCGCCGATCTGCGCCAGCAAGGCCGCGTCGCCCAGCCCGTCGATGTTCAGCCACAGCACCTTGCCCGGCTCGGGCGGGGCGATTTCAGGATGCTCGATCTCGACCAGACCGTCGGCGTTGAAATGCATGGCATGCAGCCGGGCGGTCAGTGCCCTTGGATCGACACTCAGCGTGCCGGGCGCCGTGCCGGGTGGCGAGCGGCGGCGTCTGACCGACGAGGGGCGGCGTTTTTGCGTCATGGCCGGATGCTAGCGCGGCGCGGGCGCCTTGGATAGCTGCACCGCAAGGATGCCCGCCATGATGATCGCCACGCCGATCAGATCGACGATGCGCAGGCTCTCGCCCAGCAGCAGCGCGGCGGTCGAGACGCCAAAGAACGGGTTGAGGAAGTGAAAGGTCGCGGCCCGCACGGCACCGATCCGCTGCACCAGCTTGAACCAGACCCAGGTCGCCAGCAGCCCCGGAACCAGCGTGGTATAGGTAAAGGCCAGCCCCAGCCGCGGCGTCCAGTTGACGGCGAACTCTTCTATCAGCAGCGCCGGGAGCAGCAGCGCCGCCGAGCCGATCAGCATCTGCAGGCCGACCACCGTCATCAGGTTGCCGCCGGACGAGGCCCCGCGCAGCGCCAGCGTCGCCACGGTCAGCGCCAGCGCGGCGACGATGCACAGGCCGACGCCGAACAGGTCGAGCCCGCCCTGAAACCGCGCGCCCATGATGAGGACGACGCCGCCGAACCCGGCCACCAGCCCGGCCACCGCCAGCGGCTTCAACCGGTCGCCCATGAAGACGAACCCGGCCACCGCCACCAGCAGCGGCAGGGTGGAGGCGATGATCGAGGCGGCGCTGGCCTCGACCCACTGCATCGCGATGAAGTTGAGACCGAGATAGGCCGCGTTCTGGCAGAGACCGAAGACGATCGTTGCCCGCCACTGGGCGCGGGTCAGCCGCAGGGTCTCGCCCAGCGCGCGGGCGATCGCCAGCCCGATCAAACCCGAGATGAGGAACCGCACGGACAGCGAAAACATCGGCGGCGCGTCGACGACGATCATCCGGGCCGACGTAAAGGCGGACGACCACATGAAGGCGAAAGCGAGCCCCATCAGCAGCGCGCGGATATCCATCAGGTCCCCTCCAGCGGGGCGCGAGGGGCCCCGACAGCAGGGATAGCGGGGAATTCAGGTCAGGGAAAGGGGGTGTCCCACGCAGGGGACATTTGTGGAGTTGAGGGATTCCAAGGGGTTGACGGTTCCGGTTAAGGATTTGGCAAGGTTTGTCCCACGGTTTTTGAGGCGGCGCGGGTGGGGGAGTTGAGCGGGGGGTTGGGGGGGGCGACTGCGACTAGCAGGCGGGGAGTCGGTTTTGGTGTGCAGCGGGCGCGCAGTCGTAGGCATTCCTATGCCGCATTTTGAACAAGCCGCTGATAAACGGTATCTTGTGCACCCTGTTCAATAACGCGCGCATTATGTGACAATACGCCAAGATAAGTACCGAGGAGTTTTTTGCTTGCTACGACAGCAACGCGTCCCGGCGCATCATCAAGACGTGCAAGATCTCCGAACTTAGCCGCCGCATGAACAACGGAGTTTGGGTGTTTTGTAACCGACTCGAACGCGACTCTTTGATCATTGATGGTTACAAGCGATGCAACGTGCCACTCTGTGTTCGACGCACCAGTAATGTGGACGTCCTTTGCAACATGCCGTGGATCGAAAATTGAATTAAGTCGCTGATGAAGGACTTCACTGTCATCTCGGAATGTACGCTCCGACAGCTTCATCGCCGTGATATTAACAGCTTCTTGCGAGGAGTTCGCAATTGCCGCAATAGCACCTGGGAGCTGACCGTCCGAAACTACAAGCTCAAAGAAGGAAAATGAATCAAATTTAACGCCATTAGATTCCGCAACGGAGCGCGCAACCCGCTTGTAGACGGCCTCTCCTGCCATCTGCTGTGCCTCCTCATATCCCGCGCCGAAGTCAGACACAAAATAGTCATTTCCGCTGCGCTCAACACGCACAACTACGTACGCCCCGCTAGCATACAGGAGGGGAGTCGTGACGTAGCTTGCCCCGCCGATGACCTCAAGCGCCACCAGTTGAGCGGCAGCACACCGCACAACCTCTTGAAATCTTTCGCTGTCTCGAACGGCACTCATCATATCAACTTCGTGGTCCACGGCGGCGGGGGTATGCTTCCTACTCCTTTGATTCTAAATTCTTTTTCAACAAAATCAAGTGCCTGTTTGTAGGTGCTGAGAGGCTCAACTACGGGAAGCGCGATCGGAAGATTTGGCTCTTTCATTGCCAAGTTTGCAGGATCCCAGTTAAGGTCAAATGGGTGGATGTGCGATCCAGAAATGGGCTTAAACCGAAGCTCCGCTGGTCCACGGCCTTTGTTGTTATGTGCCGCGCGGGGAAGCCATTCAAACCGAACTATCGGTCCACGCAGTTTGGCGTTTCTTGCGGAATGATACTCGATTTGAAATGCGACCGACCTGTCTGGCATGTAGATATATGCAGTCGCAGTGAAGATCAGTCCCTCTTCGGTAATGCCATCTATGTCGAGTGGGCAAACCAGTCTGACAAAGTCATTTCGATCCCGAACCTTCCACTCGGGTTCGATTGAAAGCGCCTTCTCGGCTTTCCATAACTTTTCCAGATTCACCATGAGTCAATAGATAGCCGCTCATTTGCAGTGATGCGAGTCCAATTTCTTCACCCCTTCTGAAACCACCCCTCCACCAGATCCAGAATGTCATCCACGATCTCGGGATGCTCGGCGTGGTTGGTGTTGATGCGGATCAGCCAGCCTTGGGGGGTCCACTCGCGGCGCAGGGTGATGCCCGAGCGCAGGCGCAGCACGCGGCGGGGGCGGGGGGCGCGGCGGGTCTGGGGGAGGGGATCGTCCTCGGGCATCAGGATCGCCTCGGTCACCACCGGCAGCAGCGCGCGCCACTGGGCCTGTGGCCCGTCTCCGGCATGGGCGCGCAGGGTCTCGACCAGCAGATCGTCCAGCCCGGCGCGGCAGGCGGCGGCGAGGCGGTCCATGCGGGCCGTGGACAGCGTGCGGGGGTTGGTCAGCAGCCCGTCGAGCGTCTGCACCACCTGCGCAAAGCCGCGCAGCCGCGAGCGGGCCTGACGCGACAGCGCGGGATAGAGCGCATCGACGGCGGAGTCCGGGTTGGGGAAGAGCCCGTGCTCGGTCGTGGTCAGCAAGAGCGCGCCCTTTTCCCAGGGGGTGACGGCGGCGCGGATCTCGTTCTCGGAGACCATCAGCGCCAGCGCGGCGGGCAGGTCGGCGGGCTGGCGGATGAAGGCGGGGATCTCGGCAAAGGCACCGGGGCGCAGGGCATCGAGCGCACGAAAGGCGGTGAGGCGGCGCAGGCCCGAGAGCAGGCCCCAGGGCAACGGGCCGTCGATGGCAAAGACCTCGATCGGTTGGCGCAGGCCCTCGGTGGCAATCGAGGCCTGCAGCGCGGCAAGGTCGGGGGCGTCGAGGGTCAGGCGGTCACGCGGGAGGGCGTCGGCGTCGATCTGGGTCAGGGGAATGGCGGTGATGTCCATGGCGGGCTCCTTTGGCGACAGGAGGCCACGGCGGGGTTAACGGGCGGCAAAAGGGCCGCCCGGAGGGGGGCGGCCCGGCTGGGTCAGCCCAGCGCCTTCCAGGCGTTCAGGCCGCCCGCGATGTAATGCGCGTTGGCATAGCCCATGTCACGCAGCGCGGCGGCAGACAGGGCGCCGCGGTTGTTGGCATTGCAATAGCACAGGATGGTGGTGTCCAGATCGGGCAGCAGGCCCTCGACATTCATCTCCAGCTTGCCGCGCGAGATGTTGAGCGAGCCGGGGATATGCCCCTTGGCGTGCTCGTCAGGGTCGCGGATGTCGACGGCGACGGCGCCTTTGGCCAGCAGGTCGGCGACCTGATCGGCGGTGACGCCGCTCACACGGGCCTGAGCGGCTTCGGCGAGGGCTTGGAATTTCGAGGTATAGGCCATGAGGAACCTTTGGGGTTGATCTGTCGGATGACCGGACAGCTAGGCATGGTGGCGCGGCGGATCAAGAGAAATATTCAGTTTCCGATATATGTTTTCCCGCGGCGCGGTGTCGCGGCCAGCAAAAAGGCCGCCCGGTCAGGGGCGGCCTGTGCAGCGCGTTGGCCTGATCTCAGGCGGCGGCGTCTTTCAGCGCCTTGACGGCGGTGACCTTGATGGCGCGGTCGGCGGGCTTGGTCAGCATCTCGCCGGTGGCCGGGTTGCGCACTTCGCGCTCAGGACGGGCGCGGCAGGCGATCTTGGCGATACCGGGCAGGGTGACGGTGCCACCGGCGGCCACTTCGGCCGAGACCAGCGCGGCCAGCGCGTCGAGCGCGGCGGTGGCGGTCTTGCGGTCGGCGCCCATGCGCTCGGCGAGGGCAGCGGCGAGCTGGGTCTTGGTCATCGGTTTGTTCATCGGACTCTCCTGTGATGTATCTGTCGGGCAGCGGCCCATGGGGCGCGCGCGGGCTGACGCCGTTTAGCGACAGAAACCCCGTCGAACAACCGGAAATCGCCGCGTGCCGCAGGAAAGCGCCGAAAAACCGGGCAATTGCGCCCGTCACGCCGCGTCAAAGAAACGCGGTTTCGTCGAAGCTGCGCAACTTTCGGCTGTGGATGCGCTCGAGCGGCATTTCGCGCAGCCGCTCCATCGCCCGCACGCCGATCAAGAGATGCCGCGCGACCTGGGTTTTATAGAAGGCGCTGGCCATGCCGGGCAGCTTCAATTCGCCATGCAGGGGCTTGTCGGACACACAAAGCAGCGTGCCGTAAGGCACCCGGAAGCGGAACCCGTTGGCGGCAATCGTCGCCGATTCCATGTCGAGCGCAATCGCCCGCGACTGGCTGAGCCGCTGCACCGGGCCGGACTGGTCGCGCAGCTCCCAATTGCGGTTGTCGATGGTGGCGACGGTGCCGGTGCGCATGATCTTTTTCAGATCAAAGCCGGACAGCTGGGTGATCTCGGCCACCGCCTCTTGCAGCGCGATCTGGATTTCGGCCAGCGCGGGGATCGGCACCCAGACCGGCAGATCCTCGTTCAGCACGTTGTCTTCGCGCAGATAGGCATGGGCCAGCACGAAATCGCCCAGGGACTGCGAGTTGCGCAGCCCGGCGCAATGGCCGACCATCAGCCAGGCATGCGGGCGCAGCACGGCGATATGGTCGGTGGCGGTTTTGGCGTTCGAGGGGCCGACGCCGATATTGACCAGCGTCACCCCCTGCCCGCCGGGCCGGGTCAGGTGATAGGCCGGCATCTGCGGCAGGCGGGGCAGGGCGGGGATCGGCGCCTCAGGATCGGTGATGACCGCGTTGCCCGGCGCGACAAAGCCGGTATAGCCTGAGGTCGGATCGGCCAGAACCTTGCGGGCGTAGGCCTCGAATTCATCGACATAGAACTGATAGTTGGTGAAGAGCACGTGGTTCTGGAAATGCTCGGGGTCGGTGGCGGTGTAATGCGCCAGCCGCGCGAGGCTGTAATCGACGCGCTGAGCGGTGAACGGCGCCAAAGGCACCGAGCCATCGGCGTTGCGCACCCCCTCGCCATTGACGATGTCGTCATTGGTGATGCTGAGGTCCGGCACGTCGAAGACATCGCGCAGGGTAAAGGTCAGCTCGCCGGTCAGGGCAATGTCGCCGCGCGCTGCCATGGCGAAATGCAGCGGGATGGCGGTGTCGGAATAACAGACGGTGACGGGCTCGCCGTGGTTCTTCAGCAAGAGGCCGATCTGCTGTTCGAGGTAGTGGCGAAACAGGTCAGGCCGGGTGACCGTCGTCGCATAGGTGCCGGGCTGCGGCACATAGCCAAAGGCGTGGCGGCTGTCGGGCAGGTCATAGGTCGTCGTGGTCAGCCGGATTTCCGGGTAAAACGCGCGGTAGCGGGCGATCGGCTGGCCATCGGCAACCACGGCGCTGAAGCGCTTGACGAGAAAATCGGTCGCCCGGTCATAGAGCAGGCGCAGCTGGGCGACGGCCTCGGCGGCGTCGGAGAAGGTCTGCGGCTCGGCGCCGGGGGCGGTTTCGACGGGAAGGGAACGGGTGGGTTTCATCAAATGCTCGCTGGCCATGCCCCCGGATGCCGCAGGCGTGCGGCAAGGGTGTGACAAAGATGGGGGGAGGGCGTTTCCATGCGCCAAGATAGGGGATGGTTGGGGCGAAGGGAAGGGGGGCTATGGGGACAGCAGGGCCAGCCAGTCGGCGCGGGCATGCAGCACCCTGACGACGATCAGCCGCTCACCCTGCAGCAGAAAGGCGATCAGATGCGAGCGGACCGGATACAGGCGGACCGGCGGTTGCAACTCGGTGCGCTCGCGCGCGATCTGCGGCATCTCGCAGAGCGTGCTCAGCGCCTGCCGGACCTCGGCAAGATAGCGATCTGCCTGGGACGCGGACCAGCGCCGGGCGCTGAAATCCCAGATCCCGGCCAGATCCTGCCGCGCGAGGGGCAGGAGTTCCAACCGCAAGGTCATGCGCGGTGACGGGCGTGACGCTCGGTGAGGAAGGCGTCGAAATCGAACGGCGCGGGCGCGCCGCTGGCAAAGCCGTCATCGAGCGCGGATTGCAAATCGGAGACTGCCCGCTGGCGCTCCTGATCGCGGCGGATCAGGTCGCGGACATAGTCCGACGCATTGGCATAACGCCCGTCCTTCGACTGCGCTTCGACCCATTGCTTCATCGGATCAGGGAGGGAGACATTCATCGTGGCCATGGGGAGAGGGTGTGGCCGATGGCAAGGTTTGTCAAGGGCGCTGCTTTTCCGGCAGCGCGCAGGTCTGATGCTTGAACAAAGAGAGAACCTGTGCTAATCGAACTCTAGCTGTGGTGGCCAAATTGGATGGAGATCCACGATGTCGAAGAACGACAAGACCACGACCCCCGGTGTCGCTTCCAAGGCCGGGACGACCTTGCGCAGTCCTGGTGCGTCGGCGACGGCAAAAAGCCTCGCGGGTTCGGCACTCGCGCAGGCCGGAACAGCAAAGCAGACCGGGGCCGTGATGGAGGACAAGGCAGCAAAGGTGCTTTCTTCTTCGAAATACAGCGCCGACACCAAGTCCCTCGCTGGGTCGGTCCTTTCCCAGTCCAACAAGACGCGATGACGTGGTGAAAGGCTGTTAAGCCCGCTTGACCCCCACCATCGCCACGCCCAGCACGCCCAGCACCTTGGCCTCGATATCTGCGGCGGTCAGGCCGGCGGTCTGATACATTTCCTCGGGCGAGGCCTGGTCGAGGAACAGATCGGGCAGCACCATCGAGCGGTATTTGAGGCCGGTGTCAAACACCCCCTCCTCGGCCAGCAGGTGCCCGACGTGCGAGCCGAATCCACCGACGGCACCCTCCTCGATGGTGATCAGCGCCTCATGGCTGCGGGCCAGTGACAGGATCAGGTCGCGGTCGAGCGGCTTGGCAAAGCGGGCGTCGGCCACCGTGGGGTTGATGCCGCGCGCCTCCAGCGCCTCGCAGGCCTTGAGCACCTCGGCCAGACGGGTGCCAAAGGACAGGATCGCGACGCGCCCGCCCTCACGGATCATCCGGCCCTTGCCGATCTGCAGCGGGGTGCCGCGTTCGGGCATTTCGACGCCGACACCTTCGCCGCGCGGAAAGCGAAAGGCGATGGGGCCGGTGTCATGCGCGGCGGCGGTGGCGACCATGTGGACCAGCTCGGCCTCATCGGCGGCGGCCATCACCACGAAGTTGGGCAGGTTCGCCAGATAGGCCACGTCGAACGAGCCCGCATGGGTGGCGCCATCGGCCCCGACCAGCCCGGCGCGGTCAATCGCAAAGCGCACGGGCAGGTTTTGCAGGGCGACGTCATGCACGACCTGATCGTAGCCGCGTTGCAGGAAGGTGGAATACATCGCGCAGAAGGGTTTGAGCCCGCCCGCCGCAAGCCCGGCGCAAAAGGTCACGCCGTGCTGTTCGGCGATGCCGACGTCGAAACAACGGCTGGGAAAGCGTTCGGCAAACAGGTTCAGCCCGGTGCCATCGGGCATGGCGGCGGTGACGGCGACCACCTTGTCATCGGCCAGCCCCTCGGCAATCAGCGCCTGCGCAAAGACCTTGGTATAGCTGGGCGCATTCGACGGCGCCTTGTGCTGCTTGCCGGTCAGCACGTCGAATTTCGCCGTCGCATGGCCCTTGTCGGCGGCCAGTTCGGCCGGGCGGTACCCCTTGCCCTTTTTCGTCAGCACATGAAGCAGCACCGGCCCGGTGGCGCGCGCATGCAGGGTGCGCAGCACGGCCAGCAGGGCGTCCATGTCGTGCCCATCGACCGGGCCGACATAATGAAAGCCCAGTTCCTCGAACAGGGTGCCGCCGACGGTGGCGTGTTTCAGCATGTCCTTGGCGCGGTGCGCGGCCTCTTGCAACGGCGGCGGCAGCAGGCTGAGGGCGCCCTTGGCGGCGGCCTTGAGGTCATGCAGCGGTTTTTCGGCATAGAGCCGCGAGAGATAGGACGACAGCGCGCCGGTCGGCGGGGCGATCGACATCTCGTTGTCGTTGAGGATGACGAATAGCCGCTTGCCCAGATGGCCCGCGTTGTTGAGCGCCTCGAAGGCCATGCCCGCGCTCATGCTGCCGTCACCGATCACGGCGATGGCGTCGCCCAGCGCCGGATCCGGCGCGCCGCCCAGATCGTGCGCCACCTTGAAGCCCAGCGCGGCGCTGATCGAGGTGGAGGAATGCGCGGTGCCAAAGGGGTCATAGACCGACTCGGCCCGTTTGGTGAAGCCGCTGAGCCCGTCCTTTTGCCGCAGGGTGCGGATGCGGTCGCGCCGCCCGGTGAGGATCTTGTGCGGATAGGATTGGTGCGAGACGTCCCAGATCAGCCGGTCGCGCGGCGTGTCGAAGACGGCGTGAATCGCCACGGTCAGTTCGACCACCCCCAGCCCGGCGCCCAGATGGCCGCCGGTTTCGCTGACCGCGCTGATCGTCTCGGCGCGCAGTTCATCCGCGACCTGCTTCAGCTGAGGATCGCTCAGGTGCTTCAGGTCGGCAGGCGAGGACACGCGGTCGAGGAGCGGCGTGGCGAGGCGGTTGCTCATGGAACCTCCGGCTATTTGTCGCGGCTGATAACGAAACGGGCGGCCGCGCGCAATGACTCGGCCCGCTCGCCGTAAGGTGCCAGAGCCGCGTTGGCCTGTGCAATCAACTCTGCGGCACGGGCGCGGGCGGGTTCGAGGCCCAGCAGCGAGACAAAGGTCGCCTTGCCCGCCGCCGCGTCCTTTTGCAGGCGTTTGCCGGCGGTCGCCTCGTTGCCCTCATGGTCGAGGATGTCATCGGCGATCTGAAAGGCCAGCCCCAGCGCGCGGGCATAGGTGGCCAGCGCGCGGGTATCGGCCCCGGCCAGCATCGGCCCCACGGTGCAGGACCACTGGAACAGCGCGCCGGTCTTGCCCTGTTGCAGGTCGGTGATCTGATCCAGCGTCAGCGGCTGGGCGGCGGTTTCGGCGGCGATGTCCAGCGCCTGACCCAGCACCATGCCCCCGGCGCCCGCCGCCTGCGCCAGCGCGCGCACCAGCCCGGCATGGCCGGTCTGCGCCGCCAGATCAAAGGCCAGCGCCTGCAGCGCGTCGCCGGCCAGAATCGCCGTGGCCTCATCATAGGCGATGTGCACGGTGGGGCGGCCGCGGCGCAGGTCGTCGTCATCCATCGCGGGCAGGTCGTCATGCACCAGCGAATAGGCGTGCATCGCCTCGATGGCGGCGGCGGCGTTCAGCGCGGCCTCATCCGGCACGCCATGCAGCGCGCAGCCTTGCAGCACCAGAAACCCGCGTAGCCCCTTGCCGCCGACCAGCGCATGCGCCATCGCGTCGCGCACCTGGCTGGAGGGCAGGGCGGTCAGCGCGGCACTCAGCCGCCCGGCCACCGCAGCCGAGGCGGCGTTCAGGGCCGTGGGCAGGGTCATTTCGGGTCGAAGGGCGTGGTGCCGGTGGGCGTGCCGTTTTCGGCCAGGGTGATCTGTTCGATCCGCGCCTGTGCCAGCGCCAGCTTGGCCTCGCAATGGCGTTTCAGATCGGCGCCGCGTTCATAGGCGGCAATCGAATCGTCCAGATTGATGGTGCCGCTCTCCAGCCGGGCGACCACTTGCTCCAGCTCTTTCAGCGCCTCTTCGAATGTCATTTCGGCAATCGGCTTCATGCGCCCCGCTCCATCAAGACCCTGACATGCGCCGCGGTCGAGGCCGCCAGCGCATCGAGGTTATAGCCGCCTTCCAGCACCGAGACCACCCGCCCGGCGGCGTGGCGGTCGGCCAGATCGCAAATCCGCCGGGTGATCCAGTCGAAATCGTCGACCTGCAGCTCCAGTTGCGCCAGCGGGTCGTCGGCATGGGCGTCGAACCCGGCGGAGATCAGGATCAGTTCGGGGGCAAAGGCCTCGACCCGCGGGAACACCACCTGCTCCCACGCCTGCCGGAACGCGGGGCCCTTGGTGCCGGGCGGCAGTGGCAGGTTGAGGACGGTGCCCTGCGCGCCGGTTTCATGCGCCTCGCCGGTGCCGGGCCAGAGCGGAAACTGGTGGCTGGAGACAAAGAGCGCGCGCCCCTCGTCCCACAGCAGATCCTGCGTGCCGTTGCCGTGGTGGACGTCGAAATCCAGCACGGCGACGCGGGCAAGGCCGTGGTGATCGAGGGCGCGTTTGGCGGCGATGGCGATGTTGCCAAACAGGCAAAAGCCCATGGTTTTCGCGGTCTCGGCATGGTGCCCCGGGGGGCGGATGGCGGCAAAGGCGTTGCGCGCCTGCCCCGCGATCACCGCATCCAGCGCCCCCAGCAGCGCGCCCAGCCCGCCCATCGCGGCGTTCCACGAGCCGGGCGAAACCCAGGTGTCGGGGTCCAGTTGCCGGATACCCTGGTCGGGCACAGCGGCGCGGATCGCCTGCACATAGGAGTCAGGATGGCAGCGCAGCACCTCGGTCAGCGGGGCAGGCGGCGCGCTGCGGCGGTCGAGCGCGGCAAATTCGGGCGTGGCCAGCGTGGTCAGGATCGCCTGCAGTCGGGCGATGCGTTCGGGGTGGCCGTCCGGGGTTTCATGCGTCAGGCAGGCGGGATCGGTGAAGACCGCGGTGCTCATGGGTCAGGCCCCCTTTGGCCGAAAGGCCTTGATCCGCGAGGGATCGGTTTCGATGCGTGCGGCGCCGGTCAGATCGAGCCCATAGGGCACGGCGGCAAAGACCGCGTTCAGGCAGGTGGCAATCGCCGAGGGCTTGCCGGGCAGGGTGATGATGAAGGCCTTGCCGCGCACCCCGGCGCCCTGCCGCGAGAGGATCGCGGTCGGCACCTCGGCCAGCGAGGCGCGGCGCATTTCCTCGCCAAAGCCGGGCAGGTCAAAGTCGATGACGGCGGCGACGCCTTCGGGCGTGCGGTCGCGCGGGGCAGGGCCGGTGCCGCCGGTCAGCAGCACCAGATCGGCGCCCCAGGTGTCGATCACCTCGATCAGCGTGGCGGACACGCTGTCGGCGCCGTCGGGGATGATGTCGCGCCGGATCTCCATCGGCGAGGTGATGGTGGCGCGCAGCCAGTCCTCGGCGCCGGGGCCGCCCTTGTCTTGGTAAATGCCCTGACTGGCGCGGTCAGACACGGTGATGATGGCGATCTTGGCAGCGGTCATGGCGCCCCTCCGGCTTTGCCACAGGGATGCCGTGCGGTTGCGTCGGGGTCAACCGGTCCGTTTGCCACTGGCGGTGTTGAACGGGTGCAGGGCGCTGAGCGGCGCGTGCAGGGTGATCGCCGCGCCCTCGGTCAGATCGGGCAGGCCCTGCGTGCGATAGGTCACGGTCTGGCCGTTCGACAGGGTGACATAGACATGGCTTTCCGCCCCGGCGGGTTCGAGCAGGGCCACACGCCCGGTCAGCGCCAGCCCGCCCGGTTGTGGGGCCAGCGTCAGGTCATCAGGCCGCACGCCGATCAGGTCGGAGCCGGCGGGCAGGCCATCGGGCAGGCCGCCGGTGCCGCGCGCCCAGGCCGAGTCGATCATGTTCATCGCGGGCGAGCCGATGAACCCGGCCACGAACACGGTTTCCGGGCGGCGATAGAGGTCCATCGGCGTGCCGACCTGTTCGATCCGCCCGCCGTTCAGCACCACCAGCCGGTCGGCCAGCGTCAGGGCCTCCAACTGGTCATGCGTGACGTAAAGCGAGGTGGTGCCCAGCCGTTTTTGCAACTGGCGGATTTCCACCCGCATCTGCACGCGCAGTTTGGCATCGAGGTTCGAGAGCGGTTCATCAAACAGGAACGCCGCCGGTTCGCGCACCAGCGCGCGGCCCATCGCCACCCGCTGCCGCTGGCCACCCGACAGGGCGCGCGGCTTGCGGGTCAGGAACTCGCCGATCTGCAGCATCTCGGCGGCGGCCTGCACGCGGCGGTCGATCTCGGGCTTTGGCACGCCGCGGTTGCGCAGGCCGTAAGCGAGGTTGTCGTAGACCGACATATGCGGGTAAAGCGCATAGTTCTGGAACACCATGGCGATATCGCGCTGGGCCGGTTCCAGCCCGTTGACCAGCGTGTCACCGATGTGCAGCGTGCCTGAGGTGATCGTCTCCAACCCCGCCACCATGCGCAGCAGCGTGGACTTGCCGCAGCCGGACGGCCCCACCAGCACGATCATTTCACCATCGGCCACATCGAGGCTGACGTCGCTGACCGCCTGCACCCCGCCGGAATAGACCTTGGAGAGGCTCTCCATCACGATGCGGGCCATCTATTTCTCCGTCTCGGTCAGGCCCTTCACAAAGAGCCGTTGCATGAACAGGATCACCAGGATCGGCGGCAGCGCGGCCAGCACGACCGTGGCCATCACCAGATGCCAGAGGGGCTCGCTATCCGCCCCGGTCACCATGCGCTGAATGCCCATGACGATGGTGTAATAGCGATCATCCGTCGTCACCAGCAGCGGCCAGAGATACTGGTTCCAGCCATAGATGAACATGATGACGAACATCGCCGCGATATTGGTGATGCTGAGCGGCACCAGAATGTCCTTGAAGAACCGCCACGGCCCGGCGCCATCGACGCGGGCGGCCTCGAGCATCTCCTCAGGCACCGTCATGAAGAACTGCCGGAAGAGGAAGGTCGCCGTGGCGCTGGCGATCAGCGGCACGGTCAGCCCGGCGTAGGAGTTCAGCATCCCCAGATTGGCGACCACCTGATAGGTCGGCACGATGCGCACCTCGACCGGCAGCATCAGGGTCAGGAAGATCACCCAGAAAAAGAAGATGCGGAAGGGAAAGCGGAAATAGACGATGGCAAAGGCGCTGAGCAGCGACACGGCGATCTTGCCCACGGCGATCAGCACCGCCATGACAAAGCTGTTCCACAGCATCAGCCCGATCGGCGGCGCCCCGGCGTTGGAGCGCCCCTCGAAGATCACCGAGCGATAATTCTCGACCGCATGCGAGCCGGGCAGCAGCGGCATCACCCCTTGCAGGAAGGTGCCGGGCGCGTGGGTCGAGGCGATGATCGCCACATAGACCGGAAACACCACGACAGCCACGCCGAGGATCAGGATCAGATGGGCCAGCAAGAGGCCCCAGCGGTCGTTTTCTACCATGGCGCCCTCAATAATTCACCCGCCGCTCGATCCAGCGGAATTGCACCACGGTCAGCACGATGACGATGGCCATCAGGATCACCGATTGCGCCGCCGACGAGCCGAGGTTGTTGTTGACGAAGCCGTCGCGGAACACCTTGTAGACGAGGATATGCGTCGCCTGCGCCGGCCCGCCCTCGGTGGTGGCGTGGATCACGCCGAAGGTGTCGAACATCGCATAGACGATGTTGACCACCAGCAGGAAAAAGGTCGTCGGCGACAGCAGCGGAAAGACGATGGTCCAGAACCTCTTGAACCGCCCGGCACCGTCGATGGCGGCGGCCTCGATCAGCGATTGCGGGATGCTTTGCAGCCCGGCGAGGAAGAACAGGAAGTTATAGCTGATCTGCTTCCACGCCGCGGCGACCACCACGAGGATCATCGCGTCATTGCCGTTCAGCCGGTGGTTCCAGTCGATCCCCAGCCCGCGCAGCATATAGGGCAGGATGCCGACCGAGGGGTTGAAGATGAACCACCACAGCACCCCGGCAATCGCCGGGGCGACGGCATAGGGCCAGACCAGAAACGTCGTATAGGCATCGCGTGAGCGGATCATCCGGTTGACCATCACCGCAAACAGCAGTGACAGCGACATCGCCAGAACCGTGGTGGCAAGGGAAAAGATCGCGGTCGTCTTGAGCGAGATCAGATAGTGCGGATCGTCGAACAGCCGCTGAAAGTTGCGAAACCAGACGAAGGTGGTGCGCAGGCCAAAGGGGTCCTGGCGCAGCATGGATTGCCACAGCGCCTGACTGGCGGGCCAGACAAAGAACACCAGCGTGATCGCCACCTGCGGGGCCAGCAGCAGATAGGGCAGCCAGCCGCTGGAAAAGGTCATGCGCTTGGTCTGCATCGCCGTATCCGTCAGAAAGGGAACCCGCCCGGCGGGATGGCCGGGCGGGCGGGAGTCAGGTTACTGCATCGCCGATTCGAACTCGCGCAGCAGGTCGTTGCCGCGCGCGACGATGGCATCGGCGGCCTCCTGACCGGTCTTGGTGCCCATGATCATCGCCTCCATCTCTTCCGAGATGATGTCGCGGATCTGCACGAAGTTGCCGAACCGCAGCCCGCGCGAGTTTTCCGTCGGCGGGTTCAGGTTCATCTGCACGATCGAGATATCGGCGCCGGGGTTGGCGGCGTAATAGCCCTGCGAGGCCGTCAGGTCGAACGAGGCCTGGGTGATCGGCAGATAGCCGGTGTTCTGGTGCCACCAGGCCTGATTTTCCGGCGAGGACAGGAACTCGAAGAACCGCGCGACGCCGGTGTATTCGGCGTCTTCATGGCCGGTCAGCACCCAGAGGGTGGCGCCGCCGATGATGGTGTTCTGCGGCGCGCCGGCCACGTCGTCGTAATAGGGCTGCATGCCATAGCCGACGCTGAAGGTGGCGTTTGACAGCACACCCGCGCGGCCTGCCGAGCTTTCCAGCATCATCGCGCATTCACCCGAGTAGAACTTCGGACCGGCGTCCGGGCCGGGCCCACCGCCTGCCCACGAGAACAGCCCCTCGGACTGCCAGCGGGCCATGTTGTCCCAATGGCGGATCAGCGGCTCATGCTGGTTCAGCACCAGTTCGGTGTCGAAGCCGGCAAAGCCGTTCTGCTGCGTGCCCAGCGGCAGGTTGTGCCAGGCGAGGAAGTTTTCCAGATGCACCCAGGACGGCCAGCGGGTGGTGAAACCGCAGGTCGCGGCGCCCGAGGTGACGATCTGGCGCGACATCGCCTCCATCTCGGCCCAGGTGCGGGGCGGCTGGTCGGGGTTCAGCCCGGCGGCGGTGAACACATCGCGGTTGTAATACAGGATCGGCGTCGACGAGTTGAACGGGAAGGACAGCATGTTGCCCTCCGGGTCGGTGTAATAGCCGACGACGGCAGGCAGATAGGCGGCCGGATCGAAGGGCACGTTGTTGTCGGCCATCAACTGATGCAGCGGATAGATCGCGCCCTCGGCGGCCATCATGGTGCCGGTGCCGACCTCGAACACCTGCACGATATGCGGCTGCTCACCGGCGCGGAAAGCGGCAATCGCGCCGTTCATCGCCTCGGCATAGGTGCCGCGAAAGCTGGGCCGCACGGCATAGTCCGACTGGCTGGCGTTGAAGTTCGCCGCGATCTCGTCGATCAGTTCGCCCAGACGGCCACCCATCGCGTGCCACCACTGGATTTCGACCTGCGCCTGCGCGGCGGGCGCGGTCAGCGCCAGCGTCAGGGCCGTCATCATCGGAAGGCTGTGTTTCATCATCGGTTCCCCCAATTGGATTGGTCAGTCGTTCTGCGGACTGTGCCGCCCGGAACCTTGCGGATCCGGTGCGCGAATAGCTGCACTTTGCTTCGTTATTCTTCGTTTGTGAAGCCCGTATGTCACTTCGCGCACGCAAGGGGTGAAGTGGGCATAAAAAAACGGCCCCGAAGGGCCGTCTTTTCGCGCGAGGGTCAGGCGTCAGCCGTTATAGGCGCTGCCCGGCGATTCGACAAAACGCAGGCCGCGCGGGCCCCAGGTGTCCCAACCCAGCAGGGTGGACATCGTCACCGGGGCCAGACCGCGCGCCAGCAGGCCCTGCAGCACCGCAGGCACCGCGCGCACCGTGGCGCCGTGGATGTCATGCGCTAGAATCACCGCACCGGGCCGCGCGCCGCGCAGCATGCGGTCGGCGACCACGTCCGAGCCGGGCCGCCGCCAGTCCTGCGGGTCGACGGACCAGACCACGGTGGGCAGGTTGCGCTGGTCATGCAGCATGCGCATCTGCCGCGGGCTGAACGAGCCATAGGGCGGGCGCATCGTCACCGGCACGGCGCCGACGGTCTGCCAGATGATCTCTTGCGTGCGGTCGATCTCGCGCAGGACGGTGCCGTCGCCGTGCTGGGACAACACGGGATGTGTCCAGGTGTGGTTGCCGATCTCATGCCCTTCGGCAACGATCCGGCGCAGGAGCTCGGGATAGCGCCGGGCGTTCTGGCCGATGACATAAAAGGTCGCTCGCGCACGGTAATGCGCCAGCATGTCCAGCAGCACGGGCGTGTGCTGCGGATGCGGACCATCGTCGAAGGTCAGCGCGACCTGTTGGCGAACGGTGGACACGCTGGTCAGCGAGACCACCCCCGGGTCGCGCGTCAGACGCGGCACGGGCATGACGGGCACGGCAGGCACGGTTTGCGCACCAGCGGCAGAAGGCAATCCCGAGGACGCCGCACCGGCAAGGCACAGCGAACCCAGGCCGGACAGCAAGGCCCGGCGATGTATGATGGTCACACTGTCCCCCGACAGTTGTGTTGGCAGCAAGGCCGAGTCCTAGAGACCGGCACCCCTCGCGGAAAGGTGATTCTGCACAAGGGGTTGACGGGGCAGGGACTCTGCGGCTGGAAAACCACAATTCCGCCGCATTCCCGCGCAGGGGCCCACGGGCACTCGCCCGAGGCGTGCATCACGCCCGGGCGCGGCGCCGAATCACAGCCGGTCGCGCAGCGAGAACCACAGCATCGCCGCCACCATCAGCGGCCAGCGCAGGCTGGCGCCGCCGGGGAATTTCGGGCTGGGCAGCGCGGCCATGACGTCGAACCGCCCGGCCTGACCGCTGATCGCCTCGGCCATCAGCTTGCCTCCCAGCGTGCCCATCGCCACCCCGTGCCCGGAAAACCCCGCCGCGCTGAGCACATTGCCCGCCAGCCGGGCGAACACCGGCATCCGGTTGGCGGCAATGCCCAGCGTGCCGCCCCAGGCGTGGGTGATCTCGATCCCCTTCAACTGGGGAAAGATCTCTTCCATCGGCGTGCGCACCTTGGCGGCGATGTCGGCGGGAAAGCGATAGCCATAGGATTCGCCGCCGCCAAACAGCAGCCGGTTGTCCTGCGAAAAGCGGAAGTAGTTGATGACGAACTTCGAATCCGCCACCGCGTGATCGGCGCTGATGATCCCGGCGCGTTCGGCGTCGCTCATCGGGCGGGTGGCGGCGATGAAGTTGTTGATCGGCATGACGCGCGAGGAGACCTCGGGCTCCAGCCGCCCGGCATAGCCGTTCATCGCCAGCACGACAAAGCGCGCGGTGATCGTCGCGCCCTCGGTCAGCACGCGGGCCGGGTCGGCCTTGGTCAGCGCGGTGACGCGCGAGCGCTCATGGATGCGCACCCCGGCGGCGGCACAGGCGCGCGCGAGGCCCAGCGCATAGCGCAGCGGATGCAGATGCCCGCCGCCCATGTCCAGTTCGCCACCGTAATAGGCGGGCGAGCCGACCAGCGCGCGCATCTGCTCGCGGTCCAGCGGGCGCACCTGATCGTAGCCATAATCGCGCGCCAGCTTTTGCGCATAGGCGTGCATCTGCGGCACATAGCGTTCGCGGTGCGCGGCGTGGATGATGCCGTCGGCCCAGCCCGCGTCAGGCGCATGGCGCGCCGCCAGATCACGGGTCAGCGCGACCGACTCGAGCGACAGATCCCACAGCTCCCGCGCCGCCGTCTTGCCCACGGTCTTTTCCAGCCAGTCCTGATCCTGCCGCTGCCCGGTGCCCACCTGCCCGCCATTGCGCCCCGAGGCGCCAAAGCCGACGCGCTGCGCCTCCAGCAGCACCACGTCAAAGCCGCGCTCGGCCAGATGCAGCGCCGCCGACAACCCGGTGAACCCGCCGCCCACCACGCAGACATCGCAGCGCATCTCGCCCGCCGCCGCCGCGAACGGCGGCAACGGCGTGGCGGTTTGCGCATACCACGAGGGCGGATAGGCGCCCGGACGGTCGTTGACGCTCAGCAGGTCCATGGCTCAGGCCTTTTGCAGCAGCCCTTCGGCCTTGATCTTGACATAGGCCTCATCCAGCGCCTTGGTCGCGCGCTCGATCAGGATGTCGATCTCGTCCGGGGTGATGACCAGCGGCGGCGAGATGATCATGCGGTCATAGACATGGCGCATGATGACATTGTTGGCAAAACACCGCTCGCGCGTGATGAAGCCCGCCGCGCCCTGCTCGCCGGCAAAGCGCGCGCGCTCGCCCTTGACCGGGGTCAGCGCCAGCGAGCCCATCAGGCCGACCAGTTTCGTCTCGCCGACCAGCGGGTGATCGGCCAGCGCGTGCCAGCGCTCGGCCAGATAGGGATGGGCCACATCGCGCACATGCTCGACGATCTGCTCTTCTTCCAGAATGCGCAGGTTCTCCAGCGCGACGGCGGCGGCGACCGGATGGCCCGAATAGGTATAGCCATGCGCGAATTCCGAGCCGCCGATGGTGTTCGCCACCTCGTCGCAGACCACCGAGCCGCCGATCGGCGCATAGCCCGACGACAGGCCCTTGGCGATCGTCATGATATGCGGGCGGATGTTGAAGGTCTGGCAGCCGAACCAGTTGCCGGTGCGGCCAAAGCCGGTGATGACCTCGTCGGCGATCAGCAGGATGCCGTATTTGTCGACGATCCGCTGGATTTCCGGCCAATAGGTCGAGGGCGGCACGATCACCCCACCGGCGCCCTGAATCGGCTCGGCGATGAAGGCCGCCACCCTGTCGGCGCCCAGTTCGAGGATCTTGTCCTCCAGCGCGCGGGCGCGTTGCAGGCCAAAGGCCTCGGGCGTCATGTCGCCGCCTTCGGCATACCAGTGCGGCTGGTCGATATGCACGATGCCGGGGATCGGCAGGCCGCCCTGCTCGTGGATCGCCGTCATGCCGCCCAGACTGCCGCCGCCCATCGTGCTGCCGTGATAGCCATTCTTGCGCGCGATGACGATCGACCGCTCGGGCTGCCCCTTGAGCGCCCAATACTGCCGCACCATGCGCAGATTAGTGTCATTCGCCTCGGACCCCGAGCAGGCAAAGAACACATGGTTCAGATCGCCCGGCGTCAGTTCGGCAATCCGCGCGGCCAAGGCGATGGCGGGCACATGGCTGGTCTGGAAGAAGGTGTTGTAATAGGGCAATTCCTCCATCTGCCGCGCCGCAGCGGCCGCCATGTCCTTGCGGCCATAGCCGATGTTCACGCACCACAGCCCGGCCATGCCGTCGATGATGGTGTTGCCCTCGCTGTCGTTCAGCCAGACCCCGTTCGCCCGCGTGATGATCCGCGCCCCCTTCTTGCCCAGCGCCGTATTGGCGGTGAACGGGTGCATGTGATGCGCGGCATCGAGGGCCTGCAACTCGGCGGTGGGCATGTGGTTGGTGATCTGACGCATGAAATCGACTCCAAAGTCTGGGGCAATCACGGGGATTCGCCGCACGATACGCCCGCGGACCCGGCTTCGCAACGCAATTTGATCAAATTACCGCGCCGCATCTTTGTGCGTCAACTCTCCTCGGGGGGTGAATTCGCGGCACGCGAAGAGGGGGGCAGAAAGCCCCCCTGCCCGGCCCACCAAAGGGCACTACATCCGATGCGCGCGCAGATCGGCCCGCACGCGGTCGATCCCCTGGGCGATGTCGGCCTCGATGGCCGCCGCCAGTGCCGCGCCATCCCCGGCCCGCAGCGCCGCCACCGCTTCCTTGTGGCGGTCCGGCCCGATCTCGCCATCCGAGGTCATCACCACCCTGAGCGAGGGCGCGAAGCGCAGCCAGAGCGACTGCGTCAGCGCGGTCAGGATCGGCGCCCCGGCGGCCTCGTAAATGGCAAAATGGAACCGGTGGTTGCCGACCAGATAGCCGCGCAGATCGCCCGCGGCGATGGCCTCGTCGACGGCGCGGTCCAGCGCCTCGATCCGGTCGATGGCGGCGGCGTCCATCCGCGGCAGGGCCAGCGCGGCCAGCCGTGGTTCGATGGCCAGCCGGGCAAAGGCCAGTTCATCGGCCTGCGACGGCGTCAGATGCGGCACCGAGACCCGGCGGTTTTCATGCAGCACCAGCGCCCCCTCGGCGGTCAGGCGGCGGATCGCCTCGCGCACCGGGGTCATCCCGGCGCCCAGGCTGGCGGTGATCCCCTGCAGCGTCACCTTTTGCCCCGGCGCAAGCTCGCCGAACATCGCCATGTCGCGCAGCCGACGATAGGTCGCTTCGTGCTCGGGCAGTTTGGCGGCCGGGGAGTCGGTCACGGGCGGGGCACCTGCGGCAATGTGATCAAATCCCTTCTAGACGATCCGCATCAGCCTGCCTAGCGCCCAGCAGGTCACCCGGCGGGATAGGTCGCCCGGCATTGCCCCTGCGCCTCGGCGGCGCGGCGCTCTTCGCGGGCCAACTGGCGTTCGAGCAGCGCGATGCGCTCGCGCTCGCGCTCTGGGTTGATGCGGTGGTGGATTTCCTCGACATCGTAATCCGGCCGCAGGCAGGCGACAGGCGTGCCGCCGGGCGCCGGACACAGGCCGGGCCCCCAAGTCGGCACCCGCACATACTCGACACTGAAACCCCGGTTCAGCGCCAGCCGCCGCTCGCCCAACTCGCGCTCGATGGCGCGCAGTTCGGTGGTTGCGGTGGAGAGGCATTGCTCCAGCGGGGTCGCGCAGGCTGCCAGCAGCCCCAGCAGGCCCAGCGCGATGATCCATCCCTTGTCTGCCATGTCAGTCAACCTCGCGGGCTTCGGAGGCGAGCATGATCGGAATGCCGCCGCGGATTGGAAACGCCAGATGCGCAGTGGTCGAGATCAGCTCCTGCGCCGCCGCATCATAGGTCAGCCGCCCCTGCGTCACCGGGCAAACCAGCGCCTCGAGCATCTTGCGGTCAAAACCCGGCCCGGTGTCGCTCATTGCAGAATCTCCCCGTCATCCTGCCCGCGCAGCGCGAATTCCATCAGGGTCACCAGCGTCTCGCGCCGGGTCTCCAGCGAGGGCGCTTCCAGCAGCGCCTGCTTTTCCTCGGGCTGGAACGGGCAGAGCATCGACAGCGCGTTGATCAGCAACTCGTCCTCGGCGCCGCGCAGCCCCTCCCATTCCGCGCTCAACGCGCTGGCGGTGAAATAGCGCGACAGCCGGTCAAAGAACGCGGTGCGGTCCAGCGCGAGGTCACGCTCGGGCCCGCCCAGATCGCGGCCAAACCCCGCCCAGCGCACGCGCGCCTGCCGGTAAGGGTGCTCGCCCGGCACCTCGTCGAGGATGCGGAACCGCGACACCCCGGTCAGCGTAATCATATAGCGCCCGTCGTCGGTTTCCGACATCGCGGTCAGCCGCCCGGCGCAGCCGATGGCGTGCAGCCGCGCCGCCCCGCCGGCAGGCGCGCCGCGCGGCATCACCATGCCGATCAGCCGGTGACGAGTCGCCATGCAGGCCTCGAGCATCGCCAGATAGCGCGGCTCGAAGATATGCAACGGCAGTTTGGCGCGCGGCAACAGCAACGCCCCCGGCAAAGGGAACAGCGCAATCGTGTCAGGCAGGTCGGTGGCTTTCAGCATGACCCTGACATAGCGCGGCAGCCTCCTCAGGCAAATATCATCGACGACAGACGGCGACGGCCCTTTTGCACCAGCGGGTCGGTCGGCTTCATCGCGTCGAAGATGGTGAAAAGCTGGGTCTTGGCCGCGCCGTCATTCCACTCGCGGTCGCGCCGGAACAGTTCGAGCAAGGCGTCGATCGCGCCTTCGACATCGCCCTGCGCATGCAGCGCCTGCGACAGGTCGAACCGCGCCTGATGATCCGCCGGATCGGCAGCAAGCCGCGCGCGCAGCTCATCGGCTGGACCGGCCTGCGCCGCCTGCCGCGCAAGGGCCAGTTTTGCCCGCGCCGCCTCGACCTCTTGCGCCTTGGTGACCGCCGCGGGCGCGTTGGCCAGCAGGGCCTCGGCCTGATCGAAGTTGCCCATGGCGATATGCGCCTGCGCCAGCCCGGCAAAGGCGCGGGCGTTCTCGGGCTCTTCGGCCAGCACGGCGGCGTAGACCTCGGCGGCATCGACGGCGGCGCCTTCGGCCAGCATCAGGTCGGCCTCATCGAGCGCGGCGCCCAGCCCCTCGTCCTCGCCCGCCAGTGCGGCCAGCTTTTCGACGAATTTCTTCAATTCCGAGGCCGGCAGCGCGCCCTGAAAGGCATCGACCGGCCGCCCCTTGTGAAAGGCATAGACCGTGGGGATCGACTGGATGCGCAACTGGGCCGAGATCGCCTGGTTTTCATCCACGTTGATCTTGACCATCCGGACCTTGCCCTTGACGGCCATCACGGCGGCCTCCAGGGCCGGGCCCAGCGTCTTGCAGGGCCCGCACCACGGCGCCCAGAAATCGACGATCACCGGCACATCGACGCTGGCGTCGATCACGTCCTTCATGAAGGCGGCTTCGTTGGTGTCCTTGATCCAGTCGCTCTTGGCGGGTGCGGCGCCGATGGTGCCCAGCATGGCAATCCCCTTGGAATGGTGTTCGCCCCTATATGCGGTGCCGCGCGACGGGTTCCAAGGGGGCAAAGCGCCTCAGAGATCGAAGGTTGCAAACACCGGCACATGGTCGCTGGGCTGCTCCCACCCGCGCGTGGCCCGCAGGATGCGCGAGCCATGGGCCGAGGCGCCGATATCGGCGCTGGCCCAGATGTGGTCGAGCCGACGGCCCTTGTCGGCGCTGTCCCAATCGGCGCTGCGATAGGACCACCAGCTGTAAAGCCGCCCTTCGGGCATGTCCTGCCGCGTCACGTCCACCCAGCCGCCAGCGCCGCGCGCCTCCTCGAACAGGTTCACCTCGATGGGTGTATGGCTGACCACCTTCAGCAGGGATTTGTGGTTCCACACGTCATCCTCGCGCGGGGCGATGTTCAGGTCGCCCACCAGAATCGCGCGTTGCGCGCCGCCCTTGAACCGGTCGCGCATCTCGGCAACGAAATCGAGCTTGTGGCCGAATTTCTCGTTCACGGTGCGGTCGGGTTCATCGCCGCCGGCGGGGACATAACAGTTGTGGATCACCACGCCGTTTTCCAGTTCGGCCGCCACGTGGCGCGCGTCGCCCTTGGCGCACCAGTCGATATGCCCGGCGTCCTTGATCGGCAGCCGCGAGACGATCGCCACGCCGTTATAGCCCTTTTGCCCGCGCGCCACGACATGCCCCCAGCCCAGCGCCGCGAATTGCTCCAGCGGCAGCTTGTCCACCGGGCTCTTGCATTCCTGCAGGCAGAGGACATCGGGCGCCTCGTCGGTCAACAGTTTTTGAACCAGACCGGCCCGCAGACGGACAGAATTGATGTTCCAGGTGGCAAGGGTGAAGGCCATGATTGCTCCGCTGCTTTGGCCCCAGCCTTACACCGCCCGGACTGGTCTTGTAACCCATGAGGTGCCCCGATGAACCGCCGTATCCTGCTGTCCGCGCTGCTGGCGCTGTCCTGTCTGCCCGCCGCGGCCCAACCCGCCATGGGCGGCCGTGTCGCCCTGTATCAGGGGGGAACGCGCACCAGCCTGAGCATTGATCCGGCGACCCTGGGCAACCGCGCGTCATGGGATGATTATGGCGACGGGCAGCTTTCGTTCCAGTTCACCGCGATGGGCCCGGAAGGGGAGTGGATTCTGGGGATGTCGGTGGACAGGTCGCGCCCGACCGGCGGCACGATGATTCCGCCGCAGGGCGTCGCCGCAGCGGTCAGCGATCCCGAGCTCGCCTTGCAGCGGGTGCGGGTCCGGGGGTTTGATCTGGAGGTGACCGGCCATGTCGCCGACCCGGCAACCGGGCGGCGGATCGAGTTTTCGGTGACCCTGCCGCAGATCGATTTTGCGCCCACCCCCGGGCCGGACATGGGGTCGCCGGGGCACTGACGGGCAAAAAAAAGGCCCGGCGCAAGGCCGGGCCAGTCCAACAGGGAGGAGCGTGTCATAACCCCGACACGCGAGGGAGGAGGGACAATGGACTCAGAATTCCATGCAAATGTTGATATTCGGTGAATCGGGCAAAGAATTTTTGCCCGAACGGAAAAATCACGGCACCAGCCGGTAACCCCCCGGCTCGGTAATCAGCAACCGCGCGTTCGAGGGGTCTTTCTCGATCTTTTGCCGCAGCCGATAGATATGGGTCTCCAGCGTATGCGTGGTGACCCCGGCGTTGTAACCCCAGACCTCGTGCAGCAGCACGTCGCGCGGCGCCAGACCTTCGGGCGCGCGGTAGAGGAATTTCAGGATGTTGGTTTCCTTTTCCGTCAGCCGCACCTTGCGCTCTTTGGGATCGACCAGCATCTTTTGCGCCGGTTTGAACTGGTAATCGCCCAGCTGGAACACGGCGTTTTCCGATTGCTCGTGCTGGCGCAATTGCGCGCGGATGCGGGCCAGCAGGACGGGAAACTTGAACGGCTTGGTCACATAGTCATTGGCGCCCGAATCGAGGCCGAGGATCATGTCGGCATCGGTGTTCTGCCCGGTCAGCATGATGATCGGGCTTTTCACCCCGGCCTTGCGCATCCGCTTGCACAGTTCGCGCCCGTCGGTGTCGGGCAGGCCGACGTCGAGGATCACCAGATCGTATTGCTCGTCGCGCACGCGGTCCATCGCCGAAGCGCCGTCGCCGGCCTCGAAGGCGTCGAAATCCTCGGTGGCGACCAGTTGCTCGGCCAGGGCCTCGCGCAGATCATCGTCGTCATCGACCAGCAGGATCTTGTTCAGCTTCGACATCGTCTCGCCCTCGCATTCACATCGACTTCACAGCTAAGTTGGTCCTGCCCGGCAAAGGGTTCAAGCATGGGTGAAAATTCTCACGCGGACGTGTCAGGGGGCGGCGTTATGTTTCATTTTCCTGCGCGCTCTCTTACAACCGGGCGTGAAATGTTTCAGCATTGCCGCCCATGAGCCTGACGCCCAGCCCCCTCGAACGCCTGAATCGCGCCCGCGCCGACCTGCGCATGGGCCTGCCCGTGGTTGTGTCGGCGGGGGGAGAGGCGGCGCTGGTCTGCGCGGCCGAGGCGATGGACCCCTCGCGGCTGGCCGATCTGCGCGCGTTGGGCGGGCCGGTTCTGGCGCTGACCGCCCACCGCGCGGCGACGCTGAAGGCGCGCGCCTATGACGGCGATCTGGCGCGGATCCTGATCCCGCCCGAGGCCGGGGTGGACTGGATCGCCGCGATGGCCGATCCGGCGGATGACCTGATCCATCCGATGAAGGGCCCCTTTGCCAGCCAGCGCGAGGGCGGCGCCGAGGTGCACCGCGCGGCGCTGCGGCTGGCCAAATCAGCGCATCTGCTGCCCGCCGCCGTGGTTGTCGTCGCGCCCGGCGCCGAGGCGCTGGCCGCCGTGCATGGCCTGACGCTGCTGACGGCGCCCGAAACCCACGCCCCCGAAACCCGTCTTGACCCGGTGATCGCCGCGCGGCTGCCGATGCGGCTGGCAGGCGCCGGGCGGCTGCATGTGTTTCGCCCGCAGGATGGCGGGGTAGAGCATTACGCGGTCGAGGTCGGCCGTCCGGACCGTGACGCCCCCGTTCTGGCGCGGCTGCATTCGGCCTGTTTCACCGGCGATGTGCTGGGCAGCCTGAAATGCGACTGCGGCCCGCAACTGCATGCGGCCTTGGCGGCGATGCGGGGGCCGGGCGGGGTGCTCTTGTATCTGAACCAAGAGGGGCGCGGCATCGGTCTGGCCAACAAGATGCGGGCCTATTCGCTGCAGGATCAGGGCTTTGACACGGTCGAGGCCAATCACCGGCTGGGGTTTGAGGACGACGAGCGCGATTTCCGGCTGGGCGCGGAACTGCTGCGCAAGATGGGCTTTGCGCAGGTGCGGCTGCTGACCAACAACCCGCGCAAGGTGTCGATGCTGGAAAAGGGCGGGATCGGCGTGGTCGAGCGAGTGCCGCTGGCGGTGGGCCAGACGGACGAGAACGCCGCCTATCTGGCGACCAAGGCGACCAAGTCCGGGCATCTGCTGTGAGCGATCTGGTGCTGACGCCGATGGGGCTGCGCGCCGGGGGGCGGCTGTGGCCGTGCAGCATCGGGCGCGGCGGGATTACCTCGGACAAGCGCGAGGGCGACGGCGCCACGCCTGCGGGGGTGCATCGGCTGACCGGGATGCTGTTTCGACCGGACCGACTGGCCGCCCGCGCGCTGCCGCGCTGGGCGAGGCCGATCGGGCTGCGCGACCTGTGGTGCGATGATCCGGGGCATCCAGCCTATAACCAGCCCGCCCGCGCGCCGCTGAGCGCCAGCCATGAGCGGTTGCGGCGGGCCGATCCGCTCTATGATCTGATCGTGTTGACCGACTGGAACTGGCCCGAGGCAATTCCCGGCAAGGGCTCGGCCATCTTTGTGCACACATGGCGCCGCCCCGGTTACCCGACCGCCGGCTGCATCGCGTTGGCGCGCGCCGACCTGCTGGCGCTGGCGCCCTTGCTGGCGCCGGGCAGCCGGTTGATCGTAAGAGGTTGATCTGGGGCGCCCGGCGCCGTTAGGGTCGGCGCCAAATCAGGAGGAACCCCCAATGAAAACCCGCGCCGCCGTTGCCTTTGAGGCCAAGAAACCGCTGGAAATCGTCGAACTGGATCTGGAAGGCCCGAAGGCGGGTGAGGTGCTGGTGGAAATCATGGCCACCGGCATCTGCCACACCGACGCCTATACGCTGGACGGATTCGATAGCGAGGGGATTTTCCCCTCGATTCTGGGGCATGAGGGCGCGGGCGTGGTGCGCGAGGTGGGGGCGGGTGTCACCAGCCTGAAACCGGGCGATCATGTGATCCCGCTGTACACCCCTGAGTGTCGCCAGTGCAAAAGCTGCCTGAGCGGCAAGACCAACCTGTGCACGGCGATCCGCGCCACACAGGGCAAGGGGCTGATGCCGGACGGCACCTCGCGCTTCAGCTACAAGGGGCAGACGGTTTACCACTACATGGGGTGTTCGACGTTTTCGAACTTCACCGTGCTGCCCGAAATCGCGCTGGCGAAGATCCGCGAGGACGCGCCGTTCGACAAGGCCTGTTACATCGGCTGCGGCGTGACCACTGGCGTCGGCGCGGTCATCAACACGGCCAAGGTGACGCCGGGCGCGAATGTCGTGGTGTTCGGGCTGGGCGGCATCGGGCTGAACGTGATTCAGGGCGCGCGGATGGTGGGCGCCGACAAGATCATCGGCGTCGATATCAACCCGGACAAGGCGCAATGGGGCAAGATGTTCGGCATGACCCATTTCGTCAACCCGCGCGAGATCGACGGCGATATCGTCGCGCATCTGGTGGCGCTGACCGACGGCGGGGCGGATTACACCTTTGACTGCACCGGGAATACCACGGTGATGCGTCAGGCGCTGGAGGCCTGTCACCGCGGCTGGGGCGTCAGCACGGTGATCGGCGTGGCCGAGGCGGGCAAGGAGATCTCGACCCGGCCATTCCAGCTGGTCACCGGGCGGGTGTGGAAAGGGTCGGCCTTTGGCGGCGCGCGCGGGCGGACGGATGTGCCAAAGATTGTCGATTGGTACATGAATGGCAAGATCGAGATCGACCCGATGATTACCCATGTGCTGACGCTGGACGAGATCAACAAGGGCTTTGACCTGATGCATGCGGGCCAGTCGATCCGCTCGGTGGTGGTGTTCTGAGAGGGGCGCTGCCCCCTCGACCCCCCGGCGGATTTGAAGCAAGATACTGCCAAAGGGTCGTCAGGACCCCGGTTTTGCCAAGGGAGATTTTCATGCGCCGTTTTCTGGCTGCTGCCGCCTTCAGTCTGTTGCCCGTTGCCGCCCTTGGCCAATCCGCGCCCTGCGGCGGCGGCTGGTCGGCGTTTGTCGACGATCTGCGCACCGAGGCGGTGCAAGGCGGGTTGCCTGGCGATGTGGCGGACCGGTTCTTTGGCCGGTTGCGGCAAAATGACACCGTGTTGAGCCGCGACCGGGCGCAGGGCTTCTTTCAGCGGCCCTTTGTGGAGTTCTCGCGTTCGCTCATCAGCCAGAACCGGCTGGACCGCGCGCGGCAATTGCGCGAGCGGCAGGCGGCGCTGTTCCAGCGGCTGCAGGGGGAATACGGCATCAGCCCCGGCGTGATGCTGGCCTTCCTCGCCTTCGAGACCGATTTCGGACAGGTGCAGGGCGACATCAACACCGCCGATGCCCTGGCGACGCTGGCGCATGATTGCCGCCGCCCGCATCTGTTCCGACCGCAGATCATCGCGATGGCCGAGCTGTATCGCCGCGGCGATCTGGACCCGGCGACGACGCAGGGCGCCTGGGCAGGCGAGATCGGCATGGTGCAGATGCTGCCGCGCGACATCCTGACACTGGGCGTCGATGCCGATGGCAACGGCCATGTCGATGTGCGCGGCTCGATGCCGGATGCGGTGCTGACCGGCGCCGCGCTGCTGCGCCATCACGGCTGGCGGCCGAACGAACCCTGGCTGGTCGAGGTGGCGATTCCACAGGGCCTCGACCTGACGCGCACCGGGTTGCGCACGCAGCTCAGCGTGGCGGATTGGGAGCGCATGGGCGTGCAGGGGCGCGGCGTGGCGCTGCCGAACGGGCGGTTGCAGGCCTCGATCATCCTGCCGCAGGGGCATCGCGGGCCGGCGTTCATGATCTTTGACAATTTCCGCGTGCTGTTCGAATGGAACCAGTCGTTCACCTATGTGGTGACGGCGGGCTATTTCGCCACGCGGATCGAAGGCGCGCCGGTCTTTACCGAGGGCAACCCGCAGCCGGGCCTTGACCGCGACCAGATGCGCGATTTGCAGCGCCGGTTGCAGGGGCGCGGGTTTGACGTCGGCAACATCGACGGCATTCTGGGCGCCGGAACCCGCGCCGCGGTGCAGGATGTGCAGGCGCAACTGGGGCTGCCCGCGGATGGCTGGCCGACGCCTGAGTTGCTGCGCCGCCTGTAAGGACCTTGTAACCCCGGCGCAGGTGCTTATGTGCGCGCGAAACGGGGGCGCGCGATTTGGCCGATATCCTTGACCTTGCGGCGCAGAATCTGGTGTCGCCCATCATCCTGTGCTTCGTTCTGGGGTTGGGGGCGGCGCTGGCGCGGTCGGATCTGGCCTTTCCCGAGGCCATCGCCAAGGGCATGTCGCTGTATCTGCTGTTTGCCATCGGCTTCAAGGGGGGCGCGGGAGTGGCCGCGCATGGGGCGGATTCGGCGCTGTTGCTGGGGATTGGCGGCGGGGTGATCCTGTCTTTCGTGTTGCCGCTGGTGGCGTTTTTCCTGCTGCGGGCGATGGCGCGGGGGATTTCGCCGGTCGATGCGGCCTCGGTCGCGGGGCATTACGGGTCGATCAGCATCGTGACCTTCGTCGCCGTCGGTGCCGCGCTGACCGCGCAGGGCCTCGCCGCCGAAGGCTGGCTGATCGCCGTGGCCGCCGCGATGGAGGCGCCGGCGATCCTGACCGCGCTGTGGCTGGCGGCGCGGCATGACCGGACGGCGAACCTGGGGGCCGAAGGCTGGCGCGAGATCCTGCTGAACGGGTCGATCGTGCTGCTGCTGGGCGCCTTTGCCATCGGCCTGATCACCGGCGAGCGCGGGATGGCCGATGTCGCGCCGCTGATCGAGTCGCCCTTCAAGGGTGTGCTGTGCCTGTTCTTGCTGGACATGGGCCTGTTGGCCGGGCGGGGCCTGCGCGCGGCGCCGGGTGTGGTGGGGCCGGGTGCGGCGGCGTTCGGGCTGGTCATGCCGCTGGTCGGCGCTGGTGCCGGGCTGGGCATGGGGCTGGCGCTGGGCCTCGGCACCGGCGGGGTGGCGACGATGATGACGCTGGCGGCCTCGGCCAGTTACATCGCGGTGCCGGCGGCGATGCGGGTGGCGTTGCCGCGGGCCAATCCGGCGCTGTCCTTGACGCTGGCCTTGGGCATCACCTTTCCCTTCAATCTGGTGCTGGGCATCCCGCTGTATGTGGCGGTTGCCAGCGCCCTGACCGGAGCCTGACCCATGCAGATGCACGAGGCCAAGCGTGTCGAGATCATCATCGAGGCCATCATGGAGCGGCAGGTCGCGCGCGCCCTGACGGCAGCCGGGGTGACGGGGTTCACCATCTTGCCGGTGCTGGGCGGTTCCGGGCGCTCGGGCGGATGGACGCGTGAGGGCGGGGTCGGCCGCGCCAATGGCATGATCGCCGTGATCTGCCTGATCGCCCCGCACCGGGAAGCCGCGCTGATGGAGGCGATCTTTCCGCTTCTGGGCGATCATATCGGCGTTGTCAGTGTGACCGACACGCGAATCCTGCGCGCCGAGCGGTTCTGAGGGAAGCCCGCGCCAACCTTTCCCCTTGCACGAAGGCATTTTCGCTCCGTATGGTTTTGCGACAAAGCCGGAGTGGCACCAAGAGGGAGACTATTGCATGGGACGTCGGGACGACCTGATCGCGAAATACGCCGAGGATCTGCGCACCAAATGCAAGATCGAGCCGGACATGGCGCTGCTGACCAAGGTGACGATCGGCTGCGGCCCGTCGATCTATGACGCGGATGCGGCCACCGTCGCCGCCAGCCAGCCGACCGAGCTGGAAACCGTCAAGCAGAAATACTTGGTCAAGAAGCTGGGGCTGACCGATGGCCCGGCGCTGGACGAGGCGATTCAGGCGGCGATCACCACCTACGGCAAGTCCGAGCGCAACAAGTATCGCGCGGTGTTCTACTACATGCTGTGCAAGCATTTCGGCAAGGAAGCCGTTTACGGCTGATCCGGGGGCTGATCCGGGATGCCCGGCATTTGAGGAAAATGCCGGGCAGTGTTTCTTTGCCTTGCCCGCGCCGACATGGCAGGGTGTGTTCGTGGGCCAGGATGGCCCGGGACATATCCAGCTTCACGTGTGGTGCGAAGGGCACGTGGGAAGAGGGGGGGTTCCGGGAAACTGGGGCCCCCTTTCCCATTCACGACGCGCAGATCACGGCAGGTCGGCAAAGCCGAACTGGTCATGGTCACGGCGGTACGCCTTGCGCGAGAGGGCGATGATTTCGTCATCCAGAACCGTCGCCAGGCCCAGGCCGGGCGTGGCCTCGGGTCGCCAGGCGGGCGGGTTCACATGGCCCATCCGGCGGGCAAGCTGGTCCAGATCCTCGGCCAGCCGGTCCTCGCGCAGGATCTGGTCGGGCAGGATCACCTGCGCATAGCCTTCCAGATTGGCCGCCTGTGTCGCCCACATCGGCCAGGGCTGCATCCGGGTCTGGCCCGACACCGCCGCGTCGCAAAACCGCAGATAGGCCTTGAAGGCGGCGCGATGCGCCTCGGCCGGCAAGGGATCGGCCCCTTGCAGCGTTACGCCAAAGAGCCGCGCCATGTGTTCGCGCACCTCCTTGAATTCGCCGGTCAGGACCTTGCGCAGAAAGGCGTCATGCGCGCGATGCAGGGGGTGGCGCAGCACGGCAAAGCTGCGGAATCCCGGATGCGCGCGCCGCCATCCGTCGAGCCGCCCCTGATCGAAGCCGCGCACAAGCTGGGGGCGCGGCACCCCGTCGAGCGCGGCCAGCCAGTCGATCACCGAGTCCTCGGGCGCGCCGCGCACCGGCAGGAACACCAGCGGCGTCTGCGCCCCGGCATGGATGGCCGGCAGGAAGGGGCCGCGGCGGGCCTCGAAATTCGGCGTGCGGCCCATGTCGAAATGGTCGATGCGGGCCAGAACCTGCGCGACGGCCTCAGGGTTGGTCAGCTTTTGATCCATGCGTTCGGGGTTCTGTTTCTTCAGATAGCGCGGCACGTCGGAAATCCGCGCGCTTACCCCCAGCCAGCGCGCCAGACCGTGCAGCACCTCGAGGTCATTGGCATCGTCATAGCCGATATAGAACGCCGTCTGCGCGCTGAGTTGCAGCCGGTGCTGGATGTCCAGTTGCACGCCTTGCAGCCGCGACAGATGGCCCTCGAACTGATCGCCGTCAAAGGTGATCTGCGCCTCGCCGCGACCGCGGACATCGCCCATCTTCCACTGATTCGTCGCCTCGGCGATTTTCAGGGAAACAAAGGATTCCAGCGGGTTGCGGGTCAAGACCACCTTGGCGCAGGCCGGATCGGCCAGCACGTGATCCCAGACGCGGCGGTCGTGGTTGTGAAAGAGGCGAAAGCCGGGGATGCCCGCGGCCCCGGTGCGGATGGCGTCGATCAGCGCCAGAGGGTCGGTCAGGCGCCGGGCATAGGTGATGCCGCGATACTCCATCGTCTCGGCATCATTGATGAAATCGGGGTTGAAAAGCTCGCCGTGACACTCGATCCCGGCAAAGGCGTTGAGATTCGATTCCAGCAGGTTCGAACCGGTGCGCATCTCGGCAAGGACGACGAAATAGGAAAAACCCATGGGTTATTTCATCCGGTGCTGGGGGTCGGGGCTGACCGGGCCTTGCGGGAAATCGCCCATAAGCACGGGTTGCATGCCCTGATTGCGCAACTCTTGCAGGAAGCTGCCAAAGCCGGTCAGATCGACCAGATCAGGAATGCGCATCAGCCGGGCCTGCGCATGGGGCGCGATCTCGTCAAACAGGGTTTGCAGCGGCTCGGCGGGGTTTTCGAGGAACTCGGCCATCGTCCAGATCCGGATGCGGGCGCGCACCCAAGGCGATTGCAGGACCTCGATCATCTGCATCTCGATGCGCTGCAGCCGCGCAGCCTCGCGCCGCAGCTTGGCGAAATCGCCGCCCGAGCGATAGAGCGGCACCGCCCATGCGCCGGAGATCAGCGAGATCTGCGCGTTCGAATCGGTCGCCATGAACCAGAGCAGATCGAACCCCGCGCCCTGGGTATCGCCGGGGCCGAACTGGAAGCACTGGCGCTCGCCCCGGGTGGACCACAGCAGGTTGGTCAGAAACGCCCGCGGGTTATAGTCGCGCAGGCTGGCGCTGTCCGAGAGGCCGCCGGTAAAGACCTTTTCGCGCCCGGCGAATTCGGCCTTGTGCGGGGCAAAGAGATGGCCATGCACCCGGCAGGCGGCGACGGCGGCCAGCCAGCCCTCGAAATCCTGAAACACCTCGGCAAAGCCCTGAAAGACGGAATAGGGCTCGGCCGTCTTGCCGTTTTCGCGGTTCTTGCCGGGAAAGCGGCTGGCCATGTAGAGGCCCGCCCGCCCCCGCACCCGCTGGGCCGTGGCGCGGGCGAAATGGCGGTCGATGCGGCTGGGCTGCGGTTCGGCGTCGCTGCCCGCCTCTCGCGGGGTGAGGAAATGCTCATAGAGCCGCCCGGCCCCCGGCCAGATCTTGCGCGCCATGAAACACTCGGACCGGCGCAGCAGTTGCAGATGGTCGTCATAGAACACATGCGGGCGGCCCTGATGGTCGAACTTGCCCAGCGTCGGTGTGCGGCTTTCGATGCGGCGGGCGTGCAGCCGCACGAGGCTTTGAAAATAGCTTTCGTCGGGAATCCAGACGCGCCTGAAATAGCGGTCGTAATGCGGGCGCATCGGGTCGGTGAGGATTGCGTCCAGCGTGCGCCGCGTCAGGCACCACCATTGCGAGCCGATATGCGGCACGATCTGGTCCGGAATGTCGCGCCGCACCCGCAGCAGCCGCTGCAGATCGACGGCGCGGTCAAAGAGCCATTTGCGCCGCTTGAAGGCAAAGGGGAACCAGAGGGTAAAGCGTTCCTCGCTGAGGCCGCCCTTTGTCCAGTTCACATCGGCCACGTTGACCGATTCGATGAAATCGGTGTCGGGGTGGCGGTCAAGCCAGGCCGCCAGATCGGCCACCGGCCGCAGGGGCAGGCAGGCGCCCGACATGGCATAGACCCGCTCGACGCGCGGAAACTGGGCCAGCAGCAGGGTCGAGGCCGATTGCATCGCGGCGACCAGCGACCATGTGCCCCATTCGCCCCGGTGGCGCGGGCAAAAGCGCACGTCGGGCAGATCGGCCAGCGACTCGGCCAGCGACTTGCGCGCGGCCTCGGGGACGCGGGCGTCGACATGGATCACCAAGGGGCTGCCCGCCTGCGCGACAAAGCGCGCGACCTGCGCCGCGCGCTCGAGCGCGGTGTGCACCAGCATGATGAAACCCAGACGCGCACTCATGCCCAGTTACCCTTTGACATCAGCCCCATGATTTCCAGCTGGCGCCAGTTGATGAAGCGTTCGGACCATTTGGTCCACAGATCGGTGCGATCCTCAAGCCCGGCGGCATAGGCGTGATACTCGCGCCCGCCGGCGTAATGCTCGCCGCGCTCGACCTCCTCGCGGGCCTTGTCACCCAGCGTCGCGAGGAATTTCGCGTGCAGCAGGCAGCCCGAGGCCTTTTCACCGCCCGAGGTGTCATAGGTCAGATTGAGCCCGCGCGGCAGGATCATGTGCGTCGAGCTGACAAAGGCATAGGCGCGGTCCCATTTCACCAGCGGGATCTTGTTGAGCGCGGGCGCCGCCTTTGGCTGATCGGCAAAGAAGGCCCGCGCCCGTGGCCCGCCCTGAATCCACAGATTGCGGTTCAGCGGGTTGCGCGCGATGGTGTAATTGCCACCGTCGAACCACGCGGCGATCTCGAAGGGATTGCTGCCCTCGATGCAGGGCTGCTCCATCACCGGCCCTTTGGGATACATGTCCAGCAAGAGCGTGCCGAAGCTGCGCAGCCCGGCGTCGTCGAGCCAGTCGGTCAGCGCACGCAGCGGGCGGGTGTCGCAGAACGGATAGACGAAGAACTCATCGACATCGACCACCAGCGCCCAGCGGCCATGCGCATAGCGGGCCAAGAGGGCGTTCATCCAGTCCATGCCAAAGCGCGACGCCTTGTAGCTGGCCTGCGTGGTCCAGACCGACACATCGGGCTGCGCCGCCAGATACTGCGCCGAGCCATCGTCCGAGCCATTGTCGACAAACAGAAAATGCCCGACGCCCAGATCGCGGTAGTATTTCAGGAAATACGGCAGCCGCACGCGTTCGTTGCGCAGCGTTGCCAGCAGCAGCACGTCGCGCGGCGTTGTCTGGCGCATGCGGTCGGCCAGCGGCGAC
>Ga0209573_1001467_pt1 | contig 36299 bp, 33 predicted proteins | sample TNRBio252014_DNA_FD_185870 | JGI IMG/M metagenome (GOLD analysis project Ga0209573, IMG submission 185870) | Wastewater treatment Type I Accumulibacter community from EBPR Bioreactor in Madison, WI, USA - TNR Reactor_6/25/2014_ DNA (SPAdes)... | ecosystem: Engineered > Bioreactor > EBPR >...
CCGGCTGGTGGTTATCTCTTGCCGCTCGACGGCGGGAGTAGCTCAGCTGGCAGAGCACCGGGTTGTGGTCCCGGGGGTCGCGGGTTCAAGCCCCGTCTCTCGCCCCAAATTCCACGCGGGCGCGCAGGCTTGGCCGAATCACGGGTGACTTTGCCCCGGAAAGACGCTTCCCGGCGTCAGGCGCGGGCCGAGCCGATCCGCCCCACGGCGTTGAGATCCGCCTCGATCTTTCGCGAAGCGCAGGCAGGGGTTTTCAACCCGTCGCCGAGCGAGTATTGACAGATGTCCCGCACCTGCGAACGGCCGCGGGGTGCCGCGGACCCGTCCGGGAGACGACCTCTTGAAGATGACTGCGCAGCGCCGCGACCGGCCGATCGTCATCGGTATCGTCGGCGACTCGGGCGCCGGCAAATCGACCTTCGCCGCCGGGCTCGCCGACGTGCTCGGCCGCGATCGCACCCTGGCGATCTGCATCGACGACTACCACCGCTATTCCCGTGCCGAGCGCGCCGTCAACGGGCTGACGCCGCACGATCCGGCCTGCAACTACCTCGACATCCTCGAGCAGCACATCGACCTGCTGCGCGCCGGCGAGCCGATCCTCAAGCCCGTCTACAACCACGTCGGCGGCGTGCTGCAGCCGCCCGAATACGTGGAGCCGAAGCGCTTCATCATCCTCGAGGGCCTGCACGGCTATGCGACGCCGCGGCTGCGCGAGCACTACGACCTCAAGTTCTACATGGAGCCGCAGGCGCAGCTCCGGCTGCGCTGGAAGTTCCAGCGCGACACCGGCCCCGGCGGCTTCGGCTACACCGTCGAGCAGGCGATGTCGCTGCTGCCGAAGCTGGACCGGGACAGTGCGATCCACGTGGCACCGCAGCGCGGCTGGGCCGACATGGTGATCAGCTTCTACGCCCCGGACGACCGTCCGGAGGAGAGCGGGGCGAACCTCAACGTCCGGCACATCCTGCGGCCGACGCTGCCGTACGTCGATCTCGCGCCGCTGCTGGAAGCCGGCGCGGACAACGGCCTCGTTCTCGAGCTCGCGCGCGACGTCGATGGCCGGCCGGCCGACGCGCTGCACATCTTCGGCGGCCAGGATGCTCGCGAAGCCGACGCGTTGCAGGACGCACTCTGGCGACTGTTGCCGAACCGCCACGCGCAGCGGCCAGCGATCGGCGAATTCCGCGACGCCGAGAACGCCGTGCAGTACAGCCACCCGCTGGCCCTGTCGCAACTGCTGATCACGCATTACCTGACCAACGCGGCTCTGGACGCCCATGCGATCTGAGGAACAACCGTCGATGACCGTCGCACGACCGAAGCCGGCTCCGGAGCCGACCGAACACTCGGCCGCATTACCGGTGGCGAACTTCGAGGAGATGGTGAACGCGATCCGCCTGCTGTCGGCGGACGCGGTGCAGAAGGCGAAGTCCGGGCACCCCGGCATGCCGATGGGCATGGCCACCGCCGCCGCGGTGCTGTGGACGCGTTTTTTGACGTTCGATCCGCTGCACCCGGAGTGGGAGGATCGCGACCGGTTCATCCTGTCGGCCGGCCACGGCTCGATGCTGCTGTATTCGCTGCTGTATCTCACCGGCTACGAGCAGATCACCATCGACGAGATCCGCAACTTCCGCCAGCTCGGCTCGAAGACGCCGGGCCACCCGGAATACGACGTGCCGCGCGGCATCGAGACCACGACCGGCCCGCTGGCGCAGGGCCTGGGCAACGCCGTCGGCATGGCGCTGGCCGAGCGGCTGCGCAACGCGCGGTGGGGCGACGACATCGTCGATCATTACACCTATTGCATCGTCGGCGACGGCTGCCTGATGGAGGGGCTGAGCCAGGAGGCGATCTCCTTCGCGGGATTCCATCGCCTGTCCAAGCTGATCGTGCTGTGGGACGACAACCGGATCTCGATCGACGGGCCGACCTCACTCTCCACCGCAGACAACCAACTCATGCGCTTCGAGGCCTCCGGCTGGGATGCGCAAGCGGTCGACGGCGACGATGCCGAGGCGGTGGCGCAGGCGATCGCCCGGGCGCGGCGCTCCGACCGGCCGTCGCTGATCGATTGCCGGACGATCATCGGCAAGGGCGCGCCGAACAAGGGTGGCACCGAAGCGGCGCACGGCGCACCGCTGGGCGACGACGAGATCGCCGGCGCCCGCAAGGCGCTTGGCTGGCCGTATCCGCCGTTCGTCGTCCCGCCGCATGTGCTGGCCGCATGGCGCGAGGCGGGGCGTCGCTCGGTCGACCGGCGCGTCGCCTGGGAGAAGCGGTTCGCAGCGCTGCCCGATGATCGGCGCGCAGCCTTCCAGCATGCCAGCGCCGGCAAGCTCGCCCCCGGCTGGCAGGCGCCGCTCAACGCCTTCAAGCGCAAGCTGGCGGACGACCGCCCGAAGTGGGCGACCCGCAAGGCGTCCGGCGAAGCGCTGGAGATCCTCACCGCCACCTTCCCGGAGATGATCGGCGGCTCGGCCGACCTGTCGGAGTCCGTCTTCACCAAGACGAAGAGCCTGACCGACATCGGCCCCGGCGATTTCACCGGCCGCTACGTCCACTACGGCGTGCGCGAGCACGCGATGGCGTCGATCATGAACGGCATAACGCTGCACGGCGGCTTCATTCCGTACGGCGGCACCTTCCTGGTCTTCGCCGACTACATGCGCGGTGCGATGCGCATGTCGGCGCTGATGCGCCAGCGGGTGATCTACGTGCTGACCCACGACTCCATCGGCGTCGGCGAGGACGGGCCGACGCATCAGCCGTCGGAGACCGTCGCCAGCCTGCGCGTGATGCCGAACATGCTGGTGTTCCGCCCGGCGGATGCGATCGAGACGTTCGAGAGCTGGGTGATCGCGCTCACCGAGAGCGACATGCCCTCGTGCCTGGTGCTCACCCGGCAAGCGGTGCCGGCGGTGCGCCTCGAGCACGAGAGCGTCAACCTGTGCGCGCGCGGCGCCTACGTGCTGCACGAGGCCGAGGGCGGCGAGCGCGAAGTCACCCTGTTCGCCACCGGCTCCGAGGTGCATGTGGCGGTCAACGCGCGGGAGCGGCTGCAGGCGGACGGCATTCCGACCGCCGTCGTCTCGATGCCGTGCTGGGAACTGTTCGACATCCAGCCGGAGAAGTATCGCCGCGAAGTTCTCGGCCCGGCCTGGCCGGAGTGCGTGCGCGGCGCCGTCGAAGCGGCGATCTCGCCCGGCTGGGATCGCTACATCGGCGAGAACGGCGTGTTCATCGGCCTCTCCGGCTTCGGCCTGTCCGGCCCCGGCGAGGTTTTGTTCAAGCACTTCGGCATCACGCCGGAGAACGTCGTCACCCAGATCAAGGCCGCACTGGCGCAGCGCGCCAACGTCTTCCGCCGCCGCGACCGCAGGTTCGGCATGGACGTGGTGGGGTAGGGGCGCGACGCGCAACGATGCGCGGTTCGTGGCAATGGCCGGGCGCACCGAGCGCCTCTCACGGATCCGCCGGCTTCTGGCGGCATTCGTCTCCGGCGCGGGAGTCGGCGCGCTCGGAGGCCTGATCGGGCTGGGCGGAGCGGAGTTTCGCTTGCCGATTTTGATCGGCTTCTTTCGTTTCGCCGCGCTCGAGGCCGTCATCCTCAACAAAGCGTCGAGCCTCGTCGTCGTGGCATCGGCGTTGCCGTTCCGGGCGCAGGCCGTTCCGTGGGCAGCCATTGCCGACCATTGGACGGTCATCGCAAACCTGCTCGCGGGAAGCCTGCTCGGCGCCTGGGTCGGCGCGGGCTGGGCTACACGTATCAAGACGGAGACGCTCTACCGCATTATCGCCATCCTGCTGCTGGCGATCGCGGCCGTGCTCCTGCTCGCACACGACCCGACGGCGGGAGCCGAGCCGCTGTTCGGCGGTGTGCTGCAGGCGATCGTGGGTGCAGCTGCCGGCTTCGCCATCGGCGTGGTCGCGGCGCTTCTCGGCGTGGCCGGCGGCGAATTGCTCATTCCGACGCTCGTGCTGCTGTTCGCAGCCGACATAAAGTTGGCGGGGAGTCTTTCGCTCGCCGTCAGCCTGCCGACCATGATCGCCGCGTTCGCTCGCTACAGCCGCGACCAGAGCTTCGCGGTTCTGGGCCGGAATCGCGCCTTCGTGGTGTTGATGGCAGGCGGTTCGATCGTCGGGACGTTCATTGGCGGGCAGTTGCTCGGCATCGTGCCCAGCCAGGTTCTGTTGCCGCTGCTCGCCGGCATTCTGGTTATCTCCGCATTGAAAATCTGGCGGCACAAATAGCCCAGCCGGCAGGGCGAGCCGTCATCGGCCGGCGGCATCCCTCACGGCCGGTTGCGGGCTTCCCAGCTGACGAAGTAGCCGTCGATGGCGCGCGCGATCGCGCGGGCCAGGCGGCGACGGTGGACCGGGTCCTGCAGCAGCGACTGGTCGGAGGAGTTCGAGAGGTAGCCCAACTCGATCAGCGCCGAGGGCACGTCCGGCGCCTTCAGCACGGCGAAGCCGGCGAAGCGGTGCGTCTTCGGTAGCAGCGCCGTCTCGTCGCGCAGTTCACGCACCAGCAGGCTCGCCATCTGCGCCGATTGGTTCATCGTGTCCCGCTGCGCCAGATCGATCAGGATGTTGGTCACCTCCTGCGACTCGCCTCGCAGCCGGACGCCGCTCAGCAGGTCGACCTTGTTCTCCTTCTCCGCGAGCGCCGCCGCCTCCGCATCCGACGCACGCTCGGACAGCGTGTAGATGGAGAGGCCGCGGATCGACGGATTCTCCGTCTTGTCGGCGTGCAGCGAGACGAACAGGTCGGCGCCGGCGGCACGCGCGATGGCGATGCGGTCGCGGAGCGGGACGAACGTGTCGCGGTTGCGGGTCAGCACCACCTTGTATCGGCGCAATTCCGCGAGTTCCTCCCGGAGCGCGCGCGCCGCAGCCAGCGTCAGCGTCTTCTCGTAGACGCCGCCGGGGCCGATCGCCCCCGGATCCTGGCCGCCGTGCCCGGGATCGATCGCCACCACCCAGGTCGGCACCACCGGGCGACGCGGCGCCGCCGGACGTGGCCGGGGTGCGGCGAACGCCGTCGCCGTCGGCGGGGCCAGGGTCGGCGGGGCCAGGGTCGGCGGGGTCAGCGCCCCCGATGCCGCCGAGGGTCGGCGTTCCGGGCCGACATCTCCCTGCGGCAGGCCTGTGGCCCCGATCAGCAGCGGTTCGGCGGGGCTCGGAGGTGGCTCGGGCGCAGCACTCTGCGTGGCCGGAGGAGCAGCGGCCGAGGCGGAGGCTTCGGCGCGAGCGGCTCCGTCGGCGAGATCGACGGTCAATCGCCAGCGCCCGGCGGCGGCGGCGGCCAACGAGACGTCGCGCACCGCGGGCGCCCGGGCGCAATCGACGACGATCCGGGTGGTGCCTTCCTTGAAGCGGCCGTGTCGGATGCGCTGCACGAGCCCGCCCGGCGGTGGCTCGATCGTGCCTCGCGGCGCCCATCGCACCTCCGGCAGGTCTAGAACCAGGCGATCCGGGTGCTCCAGGGTGAACACGTCGTAGGAAACCGCCTCGTCGAGCACGATGACGACGCGCACGCCGTCGTCGAGCGACTCGAATCGCGCGCTGGAGACGACGGGGGCGGCGGAGACGACGGCCGGCGACGCGAGGACCATCGCCGGCGCGACGATGGCCAGCGTGATGCCGATGCAGCGCCACAGCACGCGAATCATGGCCACCAGCAGCGGGAGGGGATCGAGGCGGCGGATCGCCCGATGCGGCGTGCGCATCAGCGGAAGACTTCGGAACCAATGTGCCGCAGGAAACCGGTCACGACGGCGAGGCTCCCGTTCCGTACACACTCGACGCCGACGGAATGCATGCTGCCGGTTTGCCACCTGTGTCGGCGCGGAGGCATAAACGGCGCGATCGCGACTGTTCTCAACCGCTTTTCTTCGATCGCAGATAACGTACCTCAGCAAGATATGAATTGTCTAAGGCTTTTCGGCGCTTTATCTTGTTGAGTGGGCGATTGGGGAACATCGCCCGAGGCGAGGCTGCGGCGTAATGCCGGCAGCGCGCCGAAGAGGCCGGAAGACACACAGAATGGCGTGGGGCAGCTTGCCCTCGCCGCCCGATGATGCAGAGATTTTTCATGCCGTTGAGATCAGCGCGCCCGTCCCACGCCGTGTATCCGCCTCACAGCGGATTCGGTGCAGCGGTCGCATGCGCCCTCGGCACCCTTGCGCAGCGCCGCCGCCGCTCCCTGAGCGCCCGGCCGGAGCCGGTAGCGGCGCAATGGAGTCTTGTTCATGGCAACCAGAAACATGTTGATCGACGCCTCGCACCCGGAAGAGACCCGGGTCGTGGTGGTCGAAGGGTCACGCGTCGAAGACTATGACGTAGAAGTCGCCTCCCGCCGCCAACTCAAAGGAAATATCTATCTCGCAAAAGTCACCCGGGTAGAGCCTTCGCTGCAGGCGGCGTTCGTCGATTACGGGGGAAATCGGCACGGCTTTCTCGCCTTCAACGAGATCCATCCCGACTACTACCAGATTCCCGTCGCCGATCGCGAACGGCTGATGGCCGAGCAATCGGCCGCCGAGACGGCGGACCGCGACGAAGACGATGACGACGACGACGACGAGGGCGATCGCCGACGCTCGCGCATGTCCTCCTCGCGCCATTACAAAATCCAGGAAGTCATCAAACGGCGCCAGATCATGCTGGTGCAGGTCGCCAAGGAAGAGCGTGGCACCAAGGGCGCCGCGTTGACCACCTACCTGTCGCTCGCCGGTCGGTATTGCGTGCTGATGCCCAACACGGTGCGTGGCGGCGGCATCTCGCGGAAGATCGCCGCCGTCACCGACCGCAAGCGGCTGAAGAAGATCCTCTCCGAGTTGGAGGCGCCGGAAGGCATGGCGGTGATCGTGCGCACCGCCGGCGCCGGCCGCAGCAAGGCCGAGATCAAGCGAGACTACGAATATCTCGTGCGGCTTTGGAGCAATATCCGCGACACGACCCTGCAATCCACGGCGCCGACGCTCGTCTACGAGGAAGCGAGCCTGATCAAACGCTCGATCCGCGACCTCTACGGCCGCGACATCGAGGAGATCATCGTCCAGGGCGAGGAAGAGTACCGAATCGCCAAGGAATTCATGAAGCTGTTCATCTCCAGCCACGCCAAGCGCGTCAAGCTGTACGAGGACGGCGAGCAGTCCCTCTTCCAGAGCTACGGCGTCGAGGAGCATCTCGATTCGATGCACTCGCCCACCGTGCAGCTTCGCTCCGGCGGCTACATCGTCATCAATCCGACCGAAGCGCTGGTGGCGATCGACGTCAACTCCGGCCGATCGACGCGTGAGCGCAACATCGAGGAGACGGCGCTCCGCACCAACCTGGAGGCGGCGGACGAAGTCGGACGGCAGCTTCGCCTGCGCGATCTCGCCGGCCTGATCGTCGTCGACTTCATCGACATGGAGAATTCGCGCAACCAGGGCATGGTCGAGCGCCGGATGAAGGAGGCGATGAAGAACGACCGGGCGCGCGTGCAACTCGGCCGCATCAGCGCCTTCGGCCTGCTGGAGATGTCCCGGCAGCGGCTGCGGCCGAGCCTGATCGAGACCTCGTTCGAGGTCTGCCCGTCCTGCGCCGGGACGGGGCTGCGGCGCACCACCGAATCCACCGCTCTCGCGATCCTGCGCAAGCTGGAGGAGGAGGGGAACAAGCACCGGGCGAGCGAAGTCTCGGTGGCGGTGCCGCCCGCGGTGGCGCTCTACCTGCTCAACCAGAAACGCCGCTCGCTCCTGGCGATCGAGGACCGCTACCACATGGCGGTGACGATCATCGAGGACGAGACGCTGGTTCCGCCCGATCACCGGCTGGAACGCATGAAACCATGCGACCTCGCGGCTTCCGAGGAGGTGGTGGAGATCGAGGAGCGCGCCCCGCAGCCGGCGATGGTGGAGGACGAGGACGACGAGGAGGAGGAGTTCACCGCCGAGGGGGCGAGCGCCGGGGAGCGTGACGATGGAGCCGGCAAGCGCGGCCGTCGCCGGCGCCCGAGGCGCCGCCGGCGCGGCGACGAGGATGCGTCGACTTCGCTGGTCGCGGACGCGAGCGGCGATGCGGACGGCGAGCCCGCGGAGGGCGAGGACGCCGACGGGTCGGAAGATGCGGGCGAGGTCGCGGCGGTCGCCGTGGCGCCCACGGCCGCTGCCGAGGAGGCCGGCGAGCAGCAGGCCAGGCGCCGGCGGCGGCGCGGCAAGCGTGGTGGCCGCAGGCGGGCGCGAGGCACGCCGGAAGCGGCGATGGACGGCGATCAGGCTGCGGCCGCGGGCGACGACGCGGGTTATGGGGAAACCGACCGCGTCGGCGGCGAGGATGTGAGCGAAGACGAGGACGAGGCGTTCGGGGACCGAGAGTTCGTCGAGCGCGAACAGCCGGAAGCCGCGGAATTCGTTGCAGAGGTCGTTTCCGCCGAGGGTGCGACCGACCAGCCCGTCGCCCTCGAGGGCGCGATGGAAGCGGCCACGGAGGCGGAGGACGAGCCCGCGCCCAAGCCGGCACGTACGCGGCGCCGCACTCCCCGCCGACGGACCAAGGCGGCCGAGGAGACGGCCGAGGTGGTGGCGGTGGACGACGAGGCCGAACTCCCGCTCGCGGTCGGCGTCGCCGAGGCGGATGCGGATGTGGATGCCGGAGCTGGGATCGACGAGGTCAGCGAAGTCGGCGGCACGCGGCCCCCGCTCGCCGATGAAACCGACGACATCGACGAAGCCGAGGGCGTATCGGGCGAGCCCGACCAGGACCGGGCGGCGGCGACGCGTTGGCCGGAGTCCGACTGGAGCGACGAGGATCGCGACCGGCCGCCGGCCGACGAGATCGTCGTCGTCGGCGGTGCCTACATCCCGCTGGAGGACGACGAGGCGGCCGACGAGGGCGAATTCGGCGAGTTGCCGGAGCCGGAGCCGGAGCTGGCCCCGGAACTGGAACCGGAGGCGGTCGCAGCGGAAGCACCCGCAGAGGAGGCCGCGTTCGGCGAAATCGCCTCCGAACACGCAGCGGAAGAGGCGGTGCCGGAAGAACTCGCCTCCAGCGCCGAGGCCGCGCACGAGCCGGCCGCGGTCGAGTCGGACCAGGCAGAGCCGTACGAGGCAGAGCCGTACCAGGCCGAAACGAGCGCGGTCGAAGCCGCGGCCGGCGAGGAGAGAGCCGAGCAGCCGGCCGACGGGCCATCAGCCGAGCCGCCCGCGGAAGCACCCGGGGAGCAGCAGGACCAGCCCCCGAGCGAGGCCGACCGTCTGGCCGAGGCTGCCCGCGGCGACGTGGTGCACGTCAGCGACAGCAGCGACAGCGACGAGGAAAGCCGCCGCCGCGGCTGGTGGCAGCGGATGCTCACCTAGCGACGAAGCCGGGTGGACGGCAGCGCCATGCTTGTCCGCCCGGCTCCTGTCCCTCGGCGGAATTCCTGGAAGATCGCCGACGGGACCGTCGGACCCGCGGGAACGTCCCGCCGCCTCACCAATTCCCGACAGGGGTGAGGCGCAGGACTTCGCCTGCGTCCTCGTCCGTCAGAAGGTACAGGCGGCCGGCCGGGTCGGGGCGAACGTCGCGGATGCGCGCGCCGAGGCCGATGCGTTCTTCACCGGTGACGCGGTTGCCGTCGAGCCCCAGCCGGACGATGCCCTGCGTCCCCAGCGCCGCCAGGAACAGATTTCCCCGCCATGCCGGAAACGCGCCGCCGGTGTAGAAGCTGATGCCGGACGGCGAGATCGACGGGTTCCAATAGTAGATCGGCCGGGCGAGGTCCGGCCGGGTCGGCGGGTCGGGGATATCGGTGCCGTCATAGTTGTTCCCCCAACTCACCAACGGCCAGCCATAGTTGCGCCCGGCCAGGGTGATGTTGACTTCGTCTCCGCCGAGAGGGCCGAGTTCGGCGGTCCACAGTGCCCCGGTCCTGGGATTGATCGCGGCCCCTTGCGGGTTGCGATGCCCGTAGGACCAGATCGACGGCCGGGCACCGGCCACGCCGACGAACGGATTGTCCGCGGGGATCGAGCCGTCCGGGTTGATGCGGGCGACCTTGCCCAGCGTGACGCCGAGGTCCTGCGCCGGATCGAAAGTGAACCGCTCTCCCAGGGTGACGAACAGCCGGCCATCCCGGGCGAAGGCGAGGCGGCAGCCGAAGTGCGCGCCTCCCGTCACCTTCGGCTGCTGCCGGTAGATCACCTGCACAGTCTCCAGGGCACCGCTCGTCAGGCGCCCGCGGGCCACGGCGGTCGAGGCCGTCCCTCCGGCTCCCGGCTCGGCGTAGCAGACGTAGACGCGGCGCGTGGAGAGGAAGGAGGGATCGAGGGCGACATCGAGCAGGCCGCCCTGGCCTTGGGCGGACACGGCCGGCACACCCGCCAGCGGCGCGGAGACGACGCCTGCCGTCGAGACGAGCCGCAGCCGGCCCGGCCGCTCGGTGACGATCAAGCGGCCGTTCGGGAGCACCTCGACGCCCCAGGGGTGGACGAGGCCCGAGGCGAAGGTGGTCACCCGCACCCGGCCCGCCTCAGTGGTGATGATCCTTTCCTGCGCGCGCAGGGCGGAAGGGGTGGCCGCCAGTGAGAGCGCCATAGCCGCAGCCACAGTTCGCATCGCCATGGTCATCTCCTTGCCGAGCGGCATTCGCGCCACCCGATCACGCGTGTCTCGGACTCGCCGCCCCCTACTGATTCTCCAGGCGCTCCTCTTGCCGCTCCAGCCTCTCCTGCTTTTTCTCCAGCCGCTGCTGCTGGTTTTCCAGGCGTTGCTGCTGGTAATCCAGCCGCTGCTGGCTGGTCCGACCACCGCCGCCCCCACCACCGCCGCCACCGCCCGAACAGGCCGTCGTCATCGCCGCCGCGACGATGATCACCGTCGCCGCCCGCAATTTAGAACTTCTGTCACCCGCCATCGCCAACGTCCTCATATGCCGCAGCTTGGAACAACGCTCCAGACGCGAATACGTTGCGCTCGCAGGCGCGAGGCGGACGAATCCTTGGCTGTCACTGCGAAGGCGGGGAACGACAGCGGCGCGCAGCGTCAGAAAATCAACATGATCTGGCCGCCGAAGACCGCGGCGTCGTTGCTGCTGCTGCCGCCGAACGGCCGGAAGATGTACTGGAAGTCCGGCGTGACGGCGAGCCAGGGCGTCGCCCACACGGTGTAGTTCAGTTCCAGCACCGTCTCGTTGCTGGTGTCCGGCTGGGAGTCGCTGAACTTGCCGGTATAGACGGCGACCGCCGTGGTATCGGTGTCCCGCTGCGGCACCAGGCCGCGATAGACCGCACCGGCCGAGAAGAAAAACGGCAGCAGGTCGGCGCTTTCTTCGGGGTTCCAGGCGACGGCGGCCCAGGGAGTCAGGCCTTGCGAGCCGCTCGTACCGAACTCTTCGAAGACCATCTGCTGGAACATTCCATAGAAGCCGTAATTCCCGTGCTTCTCGCTGCCGTCCCTGAGGCGGGGGTAGTCGGCGCTCGAATAGAAGCCGCCGAGCTCGTAGATGCCGGGCAGTCCGGTGTCGCCGGGGCCGCGGTTGAGGCTGTAGGTGACCTGGCCGACGGTGATCGCGCCGTTGTCGAACCGGAGCCCGAAGTCGGTGCCGTTGGCGGATGCCTGCGGCTGGGCGGAGCTGTTGTTGGTGTTGTAGACACCGGCGGCGGCGGTGACGGTGTCGGTGGCGCGCACCGTCGCGACCGCGCCCCACTGGACGCCGGGCGGGAACGTGAAGTAGGTCGAGCCCACCGGCAGGGCGGTCGGGATGCCGTTGCCGGCGACCGAGACGTAATCGGTGAACACGGGCAGCGTCGCGAAGTTGTTGGCCGTCGTCATCCGGCCGGCCTGCAGCGTCAGCGCGTCGTCCAGCAACGCCTGCTGCGCGTAGAGCTGGCTGAGGTAGAGGCCGTTCGGCGTGTACGCGGTGGCGACGTTGAACAGGTTGCCGATACGGTTGGATGACGAGAGGTTGTTGCCCGCGGCAAAGGCCATCTGCGCGCGGATGAGGAAGCCGCTCAACCCGGCCAGCCGCTCGAAGTCGAGGTTGGTCTCGGCCATCGTCAGGTGCGTGTAGGCCCAGCTCCGCCGATTGCCGCCGGTCGCGTTGGTGAGAAAGACGTTGGCGCTGAAGCCGCCGAACGTGATGCCGCGATCCTCCAGTTCCCCACGATATCCGCCCCAGTCGCCGAGCACCGATGGACCCTCGAGCCAATCCTGCAGCGCGTCGCCGCTCTTCGGCTTCTTCTTCTGTGCATCGAGGTGCTGCTTGCGGATTTGCCGGACGATGCGACCGGTCGCGGCCTTGCCGCCGAAGCCGCGCAGGGGGGTGGATGCGTTGGCCGCCCCATCCGTATCTTGCGGCGTCTCGGCGCTCGCTTCGTTCGCCTGAGCGACCTCGACGTCCGCGGCACCTCCGATGTCGCCGGCGACGGCGGGGGGAACGACGACGAGGAGGCCTGCGGCGGCGATTGCCACCACACGGCCGCAGCAACCGGCTTTCTGATGATTCATACCGCCTCCTGCCCACGGGTCTTCGAAGTCTGGGCGCCGAGTAGCGAAGCGGCGCGCCGCCCGATTTGACCGATGGATAACCGAGCGGTTGCGAGCGGACAAGCGGCAACCGGCCTACAACAGGGTCATCCGGCAGCCCTGAAGACTCTCGAGATCTATCAGCCGCGGATGAACAGCGCGCACGTCCCTTCGGAGAACCGAAGTCGGGATTCAGAACGAAAGCCTACGCCTTGGTGGGTACCGCGCCAGCTTGACAATGTATGACGAATCTCGTTATCGTAAAAGAAACATAATGGCGCGTACCGTGGACAAAAATCGCCTCGCAACAGCAGCATTTCTTTGAGTCCAGTCGCTCACTGAGCGATAGGAATGTAATGTTACATTGAGTTTCGGCAAACTTCACTGCAGGAAGCATAGATGAGCGCGCTCTCCGGCTCGGACGACGAACCAGTGTTTCCTTACGTCTCGACCGGCCATCTGCCGACCCCTGAGCACGTCACAGCCCTGGTGGCGGAAGCGCATTCGCGATACGCGGCGAACGCCGAAGGTCGGGTCTCCCAGGTCTATCCGGCACTCGCGCGAATGCCGGCAGATTTGTTCGGCATCTGCATGGTCGGCATCCGCGGCAATGTCTATGCGGCCGGCGACGCCGACCATCCGTTCTCGATCATGAGCGTCTCCAAGCCGTTCGTGTTCGCGCTCGTCTGCCAGGCGATCGGCTGGGACGCGGCGCGGGCGAAGATCGGCGCCAACAGCACCGGCATGCCGTTCAACTCGCTCGCCGCCGTCGAAGGCAGTGCCGACGGGCGAACCAACCCGATGGTGAATTCCGGCGCCATCGCCACCACCAGTCTCGTGCCGGGCGAGTCGATCGACGCCCGGTGGCGGTTCATTTACGACGGACTGTCGCGCTTCGCCGGGCGTGAGTTGCCGATGGACGACGAGGTCTACGTCTCCGCCTGCGAGACCAACTTTCGCAATCGCAGCATCGTCCAGTTGCTGCATTCGCTGGGCCGCGTCTATTGCGATCCGGCCGAAGCCGTCGACCTTTACACCCGGCAGTGCTCGCTGAACGTGACCGCCCGGGACCTGGCGGTGATGGGCGCCACGCTCGCGGACGGCGGGATCAATCCGCTGACCCGCGAACGTGTCGTCGACTCCTCGGTCTGCCACTATGCGCTGGCGGTGATGGCGACGGCCGGCCTTTACGAAACGTCCGGCGACTGGCTCTATGACGTCGGGCTGCCCGGCAAGAGCGGGATCGGCGGCGGAATCGTCGCCGTCTCGCCCGGCAAGGGTGGCCTCGGAACATTCGCGCCGCCGCTCGATGCCGCCGGCAACAGCGTCAAGGGGCAACTCGTCGCGAAGTTCCTGTCACAGCGCCTGGGTATGGACCTCTTCGTTTCGCAGCCGGTCGAATGATGCCGGCGGGGGAGCTTGTCGAGCCCGGGCGGCCTCGACAAACGGAAACAGCTGAGCAGCGAGGCGAGCGATGAGCACGACGACGGCACCGGCGGCGACCGGGAAGGTGATCCGCGAGTCGTGGATCCCGATGATCGCCATCGCTCTCGGCCAGGCGCTGATGTCCTTCAACGTCGCCGCCCTGCCGGTCTCCATGGGCGGCATGGTGCAGAGCTTCAACGTGCCGCCGACGACGGTCGGCACCGGCATCGTCCTCTACTCGCTGGCCGTGGCCGGCTTCGTGATGCTGGGCGCCAAGCTGTGCCAGCGCTTCGGCGCCGTCATCGTCTTCCGCTTCGTCATCGGGCTGTTCGGCGTGGCCCAGGTGCTGATGACCTTCAGCCCCGTGGCGGCCGTCATGCATGCCGCGCAACTCCTCGCCGGCCTCGCCGCCGCGGTGATCGTGCCCGCACTCGTGGCCCTGATCGCCCACCACTACCACGGCCAGCAGCAGGCGACGGCGATCGGCGCCCTGGGTTCGGCCCGCGCCGGCGCCGGGGTGGCGGCCTTCGTCATCGGCGGCATGTTGGGCACGTTCATCGGCTGGCGGCCGGTGTTCGGGATCCTGATCGTGCTGGCGGTGATCGTGTTCTTCCTCAGCTTCAAGCTGAAGCCGGCGCAGGGCCGGCCGGAGGTGAAGATCGACATCGTCGGTGTCGTCCTCGCGGCCACCGCCATCATCCTCATCAGCCTCGGCTTCAACAACCTCAACCGCTGGGGGCTCGGCATCGCGCGGCCGGGGGCGCCGTTCGACATCTTCGGCCTGTCGCCGGCCCCGGTGATGGTCGTCTTCGGCATCGCGCTGCTGCAGTCCTTCATCGTCTGGACGCGCCGGCAGCAGGCGTCCGGCAAGACGCCGTTGCTCGACCTGCGCGTCATCGGCTCCAGTCGCGAGCGGGCGGCGGTGATCTGCATGTTCGCGGTCGTGCTGCTGGAGGCGATGCTGAATTTCTCCGTGCCGCTCTACATCCAGATCATCCAGGGCCGCACGCCGATCGAAACGGCGATCGCGATGATGCCCTTCAACCTCACCGTGTTCTTCACCGCGATGCTGGTGGTGCGGCTGTACAAGACGCTGACGCCGCGGCGCATCGGCCAGATCGGCTTCGTCCTCTGCACGGTGGCGCTGCTGTGGCTCGCCTTCGTCGTGCGCAACGACTGGAGCGCCGTCCCCGTGATGTTCGGGCTGATCACCTTCGGCATCGGCCAGGGGGCGCTGGTGACGCTGGTCTTCAACGTGCTGGTCACGGCGGCGCCGAAGGAACTGGCCGGCGACGTGGGCTCGATGCGCGGCACGGCGAACAACCTCGCCGCCGGCGTCGGCACCGCGCTGGCGGGAGCGCTGCTGGTGGGCCTGCTCAGCAGCATGATCCTGTCGCGCCTCGCCGCGAACCCGAACCTGCCGGCCGAGGTGCAGGCGCAGATCAATCTCGAGAACATCACCTTCATCTCCAACGATCGTCTGCTCGATGTCATGCAGCGGACGACGGCGACCCCGGCGCAGGTCGAGGAGGCAGTCCGCGTCAACACCGAATCCCGGCTGCGGGCGCTGAAGATCGCGCTGCTGATCATGGCCGGCGTGGCGCTGCTGGCGATCTTTCCGGCCCGTGGCCTGCCGGACTTCAAGCCGGGCGAGATCCCGGACAACCCACCGCCGCCGGCGCCCGAGGCATTGCGCCGAGGGGTGCAGGAGGCCGAAGCCTAATTCGGCTATAGAAGCGACAAGGAGAGAGTACGAATGTTGTTTGAAGGGGGCTTTACGTTCGCCAATTTCGTGGCGGACGTCTTCGCTGTGTTCATTTTTATCCTGTGGTTCTGGCTGTTCATCAGCGTAGCGGGTGATCTGTTCCGTCGCACCGACGTGAGCGGGCGAGGCAAGGTCATCTGGGTCATTCTGTTGATCGTGCTGCCCTATGTCGGAATTTTCGCCTACCTGCTGACGCAAGGTCGTGGGATGGCGGAGCGGAACAATGCGCGTTCTCAGAAGGTGCGCGAAGAGCTGCGCCAGGTCGTCGGCTTCAGCGCCGCCGACGAGATCGAGAAGCTCGGCCGGTTGAAGGCGGCGGGTTCGATCACGGAGCAGGAATATACCCACCTGAAAGCCCGCCTCGTGCAGTAGCGAAACGCTCGCCTCGGAAGGGCGGGGGGACTTCGATCAGTCTAGCCAGTCCCAATGGCCGAACGTCGCGGCTTGGCCGACATGCAGGCCGGCGGCGTCGGTCAGCGTCCAGACGGTGGCGCGGCGGATGACGAAGCGCCGTCCGGTCCGCGCGATGCGGACGCCGGCGTAGTCGTCGATGAAGCCGCGCGCCGCCACCTCCGCCAACAGCCGCGCGCGCGCCTCCCGGTCCGGTGCTTCGGCCGAGAGGCGCGACGGCGTCGCCCGCATCTGCGACCACGTCATGGCGAACAGCGTCAGCGCCGTGCGATTGGCGTAGGTGAAGCAAGGATCGGGCCCGATCCCGTGCGACAGCACGGCGAACGGCGCCTCGAACAGCCGGCGCGCCGCGGCAGACTCGTCACCCGCGCCCGCGTCGAGAAGATCACGCCCGGTCCAGTGTCGCAGGCTGTCGCGCAGCAGGCGAGCATGTCGGGCGAGGAAGCCGTTCGCCTCGTTCGGTTCGCCCGGCTCCGGTTCGCCCGCCTGTGCTTCCATTCAGCCCCGGTCATCGACCGCGCACGTATTCATCCCGATCAGCCTGTAGGCCGGACACCAGCCGATCAGCGCGGTGGCCAACGGGACCAGACCAATCCAGCCCCACGGTGTCTGCGGGCCGACGAAGACGAGCGCGATCAACACGATGCCAGCGATGATGCGCAGCGCGCGATCGATGGTTCCCACGTTCTTGCCCATGTCTTTCTCCTCCACGAATGGTGGCGGGAGCGTTCGCGCCCGCGTTCCCGGAGACGAGCACGGCCTGCGCGTCGCTGTCTGTGACTTGCTCACGCAAAGGCGTGCACGGGTGCGGACAGGGGTCATCCGACCTCGCTGCGGAGAAAGGCGCGCAGCGCGTCCGGCGTCGTCACCGTCACCGCACCGCGGCCGAGCACGACCCAGCCGCGGTGCTCGAAGTCCTTGAGCAGGCGGCTGACCACCTCGCGAGCCGAGCCGAGCTCGACGGCGATCTCCTGATGCGTGGTTCGCAGCCGGGTGCCGTCGGCGTGCACCCGGCCGAGCAGCCATTCGGCCAGACGGCAGTCGAGCCGGCGGAACGCAACCTCTTCCAGCAGCGCCATCACGCCGGCCAGACGCCGACCCCAGGTGTGGAAGACGAAGTCGCGGAACCCGGCGGAACCGTCGAGCAGTTCGCGAAACACCGCCTGTGGCAGCACCACCGCGTCCACCTCCGTCTCCGTCAGCGCGGAGGCGGGATAGAGTTCGCCGGAGAGGAGGCATGTGGTGGTCAGGATGCAGGTCTCCCCGACGCCCACGCGGTAGAGGACGATCTCCCGGCCGCTCTCCGCCAACATCTGCACGCGGATGGAGCCGGCGATGACCAGCACCCAGCTCTCGCAGGGTGAGCCGGCGCGGAACGGCTCGACGCCGGCGGGAAGCCGAACACGGCGGCCGGCCTCCACCATCCGCCGGCGGGCGGCAGGCTCGATGTCGTTCAGGCCGGGAAGCGCCGGGATCCAGTCGTCAGGCATCGGCGGGGCCGGACAGGGAGGGCGGGGAATACCGCGCGACAACTCTGGCATGGGCGGAGGGGGGTCGTCCACATGGCGAGTCACGACGGCGTTCGTCCCCCCTCGTCGACCGCGCCGGTGCACAGGGAGTCCGTCGCCGTCTCGATGCGTCGTTCCAGTTCGGCGAGGAACGCGGCACGGGGAAGGCCGGGCGGGATCGAGGGCAGGATTTGCAGCGTGATCACGCCCGGACGCTTGCGGAAATGCTGGCGGCCCCAGAACAGCCCGGAGTTCAGCGCTACCGGCACCAGCGGGACGTCGGCGCGGGCGTAGAGCGCAGCCACGCCCGGCTGATACGGACGACGCACACCCGGCTCCGCCCGCGTGCCCTCGGGGAAGACGATGATTTGCGAGCCTTCGGCCAGGGCCTTGTTCGCCGCCGGCAGCATCGACCTGATCGCGCGAACCCCCGCGGCGCGGTCGATGGCGATGTTCCCGGCCTTGCGCAGATACCAGCCGAGGAAGGGGATGCCCAGCAACTCCCGCTTCAAGATGTACACCGGGTCCGGCAACAGCAGGTGCCAGACCAGCGTATCCCAGGCGGACTGGTGCTTCACCGCGAAGATCGCCGGTCCTGCCGGGAGGTGCTCGCGGCCCTCCAGCCGCCAGTCGAGCCCGCAGCAGAGCCGCAGCAGCACGATCAGCCCGCGGCACCACAGCGCGGCGGCTCGCTGGAATTGCCGGCGGGGTATGAGCAACAGCGGGACGTAGAGCAGCGACGTCGCCACCGACCAGAGCAGCGCCAGCGCCGCGAACACTGCCGAGCGGGCCTCCGTCACCCGGTGCCCCCGCCCGGTCTTCGCGCCGTCATTCGGAACGGCAGCGGCAGCGGGAACCCGGCGCGGACCGCCCAGTGCTCGATATTGGCCAGCAGGAATTTGTTGTACTCGCCGATGATCAGCGTCGCCGTGCCCGGCCGGAACCACCAGTTCGACCGTTCGACGCGGTCGGGAAACACCGGGTGCGGCACGACCTCCGCCTCCGGCAGCGCTTCGTGGAATTCCAGGAGGCTTCGCGGCATGTGGTAGCTGCCGGTCACCAGGCGGAGCGACCGGTAGCCGCGCGCGCGCATCCAGGCGGCCGTCTCCTGCGCATTGCCGGTGGTGTCCAGCGCGCCGTGCCCCGCCTCGATGCGATCCTCCAGCCGGGCGTCGGTGCGGCCGGCGAGTTTCATCAGCCGGTCGACATCGACGGACGGGTGCACGCCGGAGACGAACACGCGGTCCGCCCGGTCCTCCGCCAGCAGCCGCACCCCGGTTGCGAGGCGTTCGCTGCCGCCGGTCAGGACGATGATCGCGTCGGTGCGGCGCATCGGATCGGCGACCTGGTGGGGAATGCTGCCGACGAACCGGAGCAGGCCCGCCGACCACGGCAATGCCATGCCGAGCGCCGTTGCGCAGAGGATGATCCCCGCCAGCCGCAACCGCCCCGTTCTCCTGGACCGGCCCACGCTCTCCCTCCCTACGGCAGGGCGGTGAGAGCGCGGCCTGCGGTCAGCCGGGCCGTCAGCACGGCGATCACCGCGGCGGCGAACGGCAGCGCAGCCACCGCCGCCCAGCCGATCGGCGAGAGCGCGAAGCGGGTGGTGCCCACGCCGTCCGATCCGCCCGCGAGTGCGGCGAACGCGGCCATCGTCGCCGCGGCGAGGACGAAGCCGGCCAGCCCGCCGATCAGCGCCGTGCGCAGCGCGTGCCGCGCCATCAGGCCGACCAGCACCCGGTCGTCGGCGCCCAGCAGATGCAGGATCTCGATCGTCTCGGCGCGTGCCGCCAGCCGCGCCCGCGTCGCGAAGACGACGCACGCCGCCAGCGTCGCCGTCAGCACCGCCAGCATGAACGCCGTCAGCGCCTCGATGCCGCGCATCAGCCGGAGCGCCGGCTCCAGCAGCGCAGGACCTTCCAGCACGCTCGCATCGGGCATCGCCGCCAGCAGCCGCGCGCGGACCGCCGCGGCCTCGTCCTGCGACCCGGGCCGCAGTTCCACCTCGATCACGATGGGCAGCAGGGAGGAGGGGATGGTGGCACCCCCCAGCCACGGCTGCAACTGCGCGGCGAGCCGGTTCTCGGCCATCGGCAGGGCGCGGGCGACCTGGGGGATCGCGCGGATCGTCGCCAGCGCCGCCGCCAGCCGGCCGCCGCCCGTTTCCGGATCCGCCGCATCGTCGCCCGGCGCCGGTTCCGGCTGTGTCGTGTCCGTCGCGAGTTGCACGGTGAAGCGGGCCTGGAGCGCGTCGCTCCACCGCCCGGCCGTCCCGCCCACCAGCAGCATCGCGGCGGTGACGATCACCGCGAGGTAGACCAGCACGCCCACCAGCGCCGGGACGAACGGCCCGTCGGAGCCGTCCAACGCCGGCGCCAGCCCGTGCCTTCGCCGCTGCAGCCAGCCTCTCATGGCACCCCCGCGCTTGCGGTGCGCGGTGTCGCCCGCGTCGCCGACGGCGTGAGAAGCAGCGGTTCGCCCGGCGCTTCCGCCACTAGCCGGCCGCCGTCCAGCCGCAGCCGCGGGTGCGGGAAGCGGGCGGCGAGCGGCTCGTTGTGCGTGGCGATCAGCACCGTCGTCCCCAGCCGGTTCAACTCCTGGAACAACTCGATCAGCCGCAGCGACAAGGCGGCATCGACGCTCGCCGTCGGCTCGTCGGCGATCAGCAGCCGTGGCCGGACGATCACCGCACGCGCGATCGCCGCCAGTTGCTGCTGCCCGCCGGAGAGGGCAGCCGGCCGCGACTGGGCCAGCGGCTCCAGGCCCATCCGCGCCAGCAGCGGCAGCACTGTCAGGCGCAGACGGTCCTCGCCCACGCCGGCGATCCGGAGCGGCGCTGCGACGTTGTCGTAAAGCGAGAGCTGCGGCAGCAGCCGGAAATCCTGGAAGACGATGCCGATCCGGCGCCGCAGCGCCGCCAGCGCCGGGCGCGGTGCCTGACCGATCTCGGTGCCGAACAGCACGAAACGGCCGCGCGTCGGCTTCATCGCCAGGTAGAGCAGCCGCAGCAAGGAGGTCTTGCCGGCACCGCTGGCGCCCAGCAGAAAATGGAACGACCCGGCCGAAAGCTGCAGCGAGATGTCGCGCAGCACCTCGGCGCCGTCGCCGTAGCGCAGCCCGACCAGCTCGAAGCGGGCGACGATGTCGCTGGCCGCGGGCACTTCCATCGATCTCTTTCCCGTCGCTTGCGCTAAGCCCCGTTCGGGGGATAATACGGGACCCATGACGCGAGGGGGCGACATGCCATCCTGCAGCGCAGCCCACATGACCTCCGAGCCTAGCATAGCCCGCCGCCAATGATGATAGCCTGTCCGCGATGCGGCGCCGCCTACGACATCGACGCAGCACTGTTCGGCGCGCAGCCCCGTGTGGTGCAGTGTTCCGGGTGCGATTGGCGTTGGACGCAGCGTCCGCCCGCATCGGCGCCCGCGGTCGCGGCCGAAGAGTCCGCCGGCGACGCGGCCGCAGGCGACGATGCCGATTCGTGGGAGGTGTCGCCCGAGCCGGACGACGTCGTGCCGGAGGTGCGGCCCGTTGCGCCGTCCGCACCGGATCCGCACCCGGCCGCGGCAGAGGAACCGCCGGCCGAGCCGCCGGCATCGCCGCCTGACGCGGCCAGCGTCGAAGTGGTCGCCGAAGTCGACGCGGGCACCGCCGACGAGGTCGAGGAGGATCCCGAGGAGCCGCCCGAGCCGGAGGAGCCCGCCTCGACGGAACGGCTGGCTCCGGCCAAACCCGCGCCGCCCGAAAAGCGCCGCTTCGCCCTGCCGCGCGGCCGCGGCTTCGTCGCCGGCACCACCGCGGTGGCGACGGTCATCGCCGTGGCGTCGCTGTTGGTGGTGTTCCGCGGGCCGATCTCGTCGCTGGTCCCGGCGACGAACGGCTTCTACGCGATGCTGGGGCTCGCCGCCGAGCCTCTCGGCGCCGGGCTGGAGATCCGCGAGATTTCCAGCCTGCGGGTACGCAAAGGCGGCGAGGACGTACTGACGGTGACCGGCGTCGTCGCCAACGTCGCCCGTCATCCGGTGTCGCTGCCCCTGCTCCGCGTTTCGCTGTACGACGCTCAGGACGAGGAGTTGCAGTTCGTGATGGTGCCCGGCGAGCGCCCCGGCCTCGACCCCGGCGAGACGTTGCGCTTCGATGCCCGCATCATCGATCCCCGCCCGGCGGCGCGGCGCGTCCGCGTCGGCTTCGCCCCGCCGCCGGAGCACTGAAGGTCAGCCGCCGTCGCGCCGTGCCCGCGGGTGGGTCGCCCGATGCACGGCGGTCAGCCGCGCGGAGTCGACCTCGGTGTAGCGTTGCGTCGTCGACAAGGACGCGTGGCCGAGAAGTTCCTGGATGGTCCGAAGATCACCACCGCCCACCAGCAGGTGGGTGGCGAACGAGTGCCGCAGCGCGTGCGGCGTGGCGGTCTCCGGCAGGCCCAGGCGTGCGCGCAGCCGGCGCACCTGCTTTTGCGCGATCGCCGGATCGAGCCTTCCGCCGCGCGCACCGAGGAACAGCGGGCCGTTCGGCCCCGGATCCAGCGGGCAGAGATCGAGATACGCAGCGACCGCCTGGCGGACCGCGGGGAGGACCGGGACGATTCGCTCCTTGCCGCCCTTGCCGGCGATCAGCAGCGTCTCTGCCATCGGACCTCGCCCGCGGTTCAGCCCCAGGGCCTCGCCGATCCGGAGCCCGCAGCCGTAGAGCAGGGTCAGCAGCGCCACGTCGCGCGCGCCGATCCAGGGTTCGTCCGAGAGGACGGCCACCGCGCGCACGGCATCCAGCGCGTCGATTTCGGTGAGCGGCTTCGGTAGCGAACGCGGCAGCCGCGGCGAGCGGATCGCCAGCACCGCCGCCACATGCGCCAGCCCACGCCGGTCGAGAAAGCGGAAGAAGCCGCGTATCGTCGCCAGCGCCCGCGCGTTCGAGGTGCGCTCGTAGCCCTGGTTGGACCGCCGGGCGAAATAAGCGCGGAAGTCGGCGGGCAGGAGTTCGGAGAGCGCGTGCAGATCGGGGGGGCCGCCGAGATGCCCGGCGAGGAACCGCAGGAACGCGCTCAGGTCGCGGCGGTAGGCGTGAACCGTGTTGTCCGCGAGCCTGCGCTCGGCGGCGATCCAGCCGAGCCAAGCGGTGACGGCTGCGTCGAGGTCGGCGCCGACCGGAAGCGGATCGGCCGGGTCGCCCGTCAGGTCGTCGTCGGCTGCAGTCGGCAAAGGCACGCTTCGACGACCCTCGAGAGGAATCGCAGCAATTCGGTGCCCTGCCCCGGATGGAACGCACCGTCGCGGCGCGAGCCGAAGGCGAGGATGCCGACCGGCCCATCGTCGCCGCAACGCACCCGCGTCAGCGCCGCCGAGCGCACGAGGCCGGCGCCTTCGCCGAACACCGTGCCGTCGTCGACCATCTCGCGATAGAGGGACACGTCGCGGCCGACGCCGAGGAAACGATCGACATCGCCTGTGCGCAGCCGGCCGATGCCGCCGATCATCGGCTCGACCCCCGGCCCCGGCTCGATGCTCAGCAGCGCCACGTCGACATCCAGCAGAATCGGCAGGTCGTCGGCGACGGCGCGAACCACGGTGTCGATGTCGGGAGCGGCCACCAGCGCCAGCACCGCCGCGTGCGTCCGCGCCTGGGTGGCGAGATTGGCGCGGCTGGTTTCGATCACCTCGTTGGCGCAGTCGCGCAAGCCCGCGATCTCGCCGCGCAGGCTCTCGACCATGTAGCGCTGCATATCGACGACGGTGCTGCCGCTCCATCGCGCCGGCGGCGTCATCGCCTGCAGCAGGTCGGCGCGCGGCATGAAAAAGTCGGGGTGGTCGCGCAGATACTCCTCCACCCGCTCGTCCGACAGGTCCGGATCGGAAGCGAGGACGCCACGGGCGAGCACGGCACCGAAACGCTGATCGTTGTCCTGGTTCATGGCCGATTCCTATAGCAGATTCGACGGGGCGCGGCTAATCGCTAAACTCCGCGGCGATGGAAAACGGATCGGTCCCCGCACGCGCCCGGCCGGAGCGCACGTTCGCGGCCGGCGAACGGGTCGCCGTTCTGCTGCCGCTGCCGCTCGCCGGCGCCTACGATTACCTGGCGCCTTTGGAAACGACACTCGCCGCCGGCGACTTCGTCGAGGTACCGCTCGGCAACCGGACGCTGCCGGGCGTCGTCTGGGGCGCGGGCGCGGGCGACCTGGCTCCGACGCGCATGAAGAGCGTGCGCCGCCTGCTGCCGGCCCCGCCGCTGCCCGATGTCTCCCGGCGATTCGTCGACTGGGTCGCGGACTACACGGTGCAGCCGCCCGGCGCCGTGCTGCGGATGGCGATGAGCGTGCCGGATGCACTCGTCCCGGAGCGGCCGGCGCGCGGGCTTCGCCTCGCGTCCGATCCCCCGGTGTTGAAGCCGAGCGAAGCGCGCAGCCGGGTGCTGGCGCTGCTGGCGGATGGCGCGGTCTGGTCGTCGGCCGACCTCGCCCGCGAGGCGGCGTGCTCCCAAGCGGTGCTGCGCGCGCTGGTGACGGCCGGCGTTCTGCAAGCGGTGGATCTGCCGGCACCGGCGCCGCCGGCCATCGACTGGCGCCGGCCGGGCATGACCCTCGCACCGGGCCAGGGCGACGCAGCCGACGCGCTGCGCGCTGCGGTCGGCAGAGGCTATTCCGTCAACCTGCTGGACGGCGTGCCCGGCTCCGGCAAGACGGAAGTCTATTTCGAGGCGATCGCCGAGGCGCTGGAGCGAGGGCTGCAGGTGCTGGTGCTGCTGCCGGAGATCGCACTCGGCACGCAGTGGCGCACGCGCTTCACCGCCCGCTTCGGCGCGGCACCGCGGGAATGGCATTCCGAGCTGCCGCGCACCGAGCGCCGGCGGACGTGGCGATTGGTGGCCGAGGGTGCGGCCGATGTCGTCGTCGGTGCGCGCTCCGCGCTGTTCCTGCCGTTCCCGCGCCTGGGCCTGATCGTCGTCGACGAGGAGCACGACGCCTCGTTCAAGCAGGAGGACGGCGTCGCCTACCATGCCCGCGACATGGCGGTGGTCCGCGCCCGGCTGGGCCGGATCGCCTGCGTGCTGGTCTCGGCGACGCCGTCGCTGGAGACGGTGGTCAACGTGCGGGCCGGGCGCTACGCGGCGGCGGTGTTGCCGGAGCGGCCGGGCGGCAGGCCGCCGCCGGCGGTCGAGGTGGTCGACCTGTGCCGCGAGCGCCCGCCGAAGGGCGCCTTCGTCTCGCCGCCGCTGCGTCGCGCGCTGGAGGAGACGCTGGCCGCCGGGCATCAGGCGCTGCTGTTCCTCAACCGCCGCGGCTACGCACCGCTGACGCTCTGCCGCGCCTGCGGCCATCGGCTGCGCTGCCCGGCGTGCACCGCCTGGCTGGTGGAACACCGGCTGTTCGGCCGGCTGCAATGCCATCACTGCGGCTTCAACACGAGACTGCCGACCGCTTGCCCGGCGTGCGCGGCCACCGAAAGCCTCGCGCCTTGCGGCCCCGGCGTCGAGCGACTGGCGGAGGAGACGGCGGCGCTGCTGCCCGACGCGCGCACGGTGCTCGCCACGTCGGACACGCTGACCGGGCCGGCGGCGGCGGCCGAGCTGATCGGGCGGATCGAGCGGCACGAGGTCGACCTGATCATCGGCACGCAGATCGTCGCCAAGGGCTACCACTTTCCGCTGCTGACGCTGGTCGGCGTGATCGACGCCGATCTCGGGCTGTCCGGCGGCGATCTGCGCGCGGCCGAGCGCACGTTTCAGCTCCTCTATCAGGTCGGGGGGAGGGCGGGGCGCGAAGCGCCGGGCCGGGTGCTGCTGCAGACCACGTGGCCACGCCAGCCGGTGATCGAGGCACTCGCCGCCGGCGACCGGGCGCGGTTCCTGGCGGCGGAGGAGGCGGACCGGCGCACCGGCGGGATGCCGCCGTTCGGTCGGCTGGCGGCGCTGATCGTCTCCGGTCGTGACGAGGTCGCGGTTGATGCGGCGGCGTTCGCCCTCGCGCGGTCCGCCCCCGTGGCCGACGGCGTCCGCATCCTCGGCCCCGCGCCGGCACCGCTGGCCCTGCTGCGCGGCCGTCATCGCCGCCGCCTGCTGGTGATCACGCCCCGCGCCTGCCCGCTTTCCGCCTTCGTCCGCGACTGGCTCGCCGTCGCTCCCGCCGGCAGCGCCGTCCGCGTCCAGGTCGACATCGATCCGCAGAGTTTCCTGTGACGAGCCCGAGGCCGCTTTCGCGACTGTGCGACGACTGCGCTTGCCAAAGGGGCCCTCTCTGCTAGAAGGCGTCGCTTCCGCACCGCTCCGGACTCCCGCCAGATGACCGAGATCACAGACGCCGTCGTCGCCCAACACGGGATCAGCCCGGAAGAGTACGCGCGCATCCTCCAGGTTCTCGGCCGCGCGCCGAACTTCACGGAACTGGGGATCTTCTCGGTGATGTGGAGCGAGCACTGCTCCTACAAGTCGTCGAAGCGCTGGCTCGCGCTGCTGCCGACCGAGGCGCCCTGGGTGATCTGCGGGCCGGGCGAGAACGCCGGCGTCGTCGATATCGGCGACGGCCAGGCGGTGGTCTTCAAGATGGAGAGCCACAACCACCCGTCCTACATCGAGCCTTATCAGGGTGCGGCCACCGGCGTCGGCGGCATTCTCCGTGACGTCTTCACCATGGGCGCCCGGCCGATCGCCAACCTGGACTCGCTGCGCTTCGGCGATCCGGCGCATCCGAAGACGCGCCACCTGGTGGCCGGCGTGGTCGGCGGGATCGGCGGCTACGGCAACTGCGTCGGCGTGCCGACGGTCGGAGGCGAGTGCACCTTCCACCGCGGCTACGACGGCAACATCCTGGTCAACGCCATGACGGTCGGTCTGGCGCAGGCCGACCGCATCTTCTATTCCGCCGCCGCCGGTCCGGGGAACGCGATCGTCTACCTCGGCTCGAAGACCGGGCGGGACGGCATCCACGGTGCGACCATGGCCTCGGCCGAATTCAGCGAGGAGACGGAGGCGAAGCGGCCGACGGTGCAGATCGGCGATCCGTTCACCGAGAAGCTGCTGATCGAGGCCTGCCTGGAGCTGATGGCGACGGATGCGATCATCGCCATCCAGGACATGGGCGCGGCCGGGCTGACCTCCTCGTCGTTCGAGATGGCGTCGAAGGGCGGCGTCGGCCTCGACCTCGACCTCGACCTGGTGCCGACCCGTGAGACCGGGATGACCGCCTACGAGATCCTGCTCTCCGAAAGCCAGGAGCGGATGCTGATGGTGCTGCGGCCCGGCCGCGAGGACCTGGCCCGCGCGGTGTTCGAGAAGTGGGAGCTGGACTTCGCCGTCGTCGGCCATATCACCGACACCTGCCACATGGTCATCCGCCACCACGGCCGCGTCATGGTCGACGTGCCGATCGCACCGCTGGTCGCAGCCGCGCCGGCCTATGACCGTCCCGCGCGGCCGACGCCGCCGGCGCCGGTGCTGGACGCGCGCGACGTGCCGCCGCCCGAAGATCCGATCGCGGCGCTGTGCAGCCTGCTGAGCTGTCCCGATCTCGCCGGCAAGCGGTGGATTTGGGAGCAGTACGACCACATGGTGATGGCGGCGACGGTGCAGCGGCCGGGCGGCGACGCGGCCGTGCTGCGGCTTCCGGGGTCGCGCAAGGGGATCGCCGTCACGTCCGACTGCACGCCGCGCTATTGCCTCGCCGATCCGCGCGAGGGCGGCCGCCAGGCGGTGGCGGAGGCGTGGCGCAACCTGACGGCCGTCGGCGCACGGCCGCTGGCGATCACCAACTGCCTCAACTTCGGCAATCCGGAAAAGCCGGAGATCATGGGCCAGTTCGCGTCCTGCATCGAGGGGATGGCGGAGGCCTGCCGGGCGTTGGACTTCCCGGTCGTCTCCGGCAACGTCTCGCTCTACAACGAGACCAACGGCACCGCCATTCCGCCGACGCCCACCATCGGCGGCGTCGGACTGCTGGCGGAGATCGGCCGCATGTCGACGATCGGCCTCGCCGCCGAGGGGGACGCCCTGCTGCTGATCGGCGGCGACGGTGCCGGTTGGCTCGGCCAGAGCCTTTTCTTGCGCGAGATCCTCGGGCGCGAAGACGGAGCACCACCACCGGTGGACCTCGCGCTCGAACGCCGCGTCGGCGATTTCGTCCGTGGGCTGATCGAGCGCGGGACCATCCGCACCTGCCACGATGTCGCCGATGGCGGGCTGCTGGTGTGCGTCGCCGAGATGGCGCTGGCGGGCGGTATCGGCGCTTCGGTCGATCTGCCGGCGGGGGCGCCGGTGCATGCGTGGCTGTTCGGCGAGGAGCAGGCGCGCTACGTCGCAGCCGTTCCGGTGGCCCAAGTCCCGGCAATCGAGGCCGAGGCGGCCGCGGCAGGGGTGCCGCTGCGCCCGATCGGCCGGGCCGGCGGCGATCGGTTGATCGTCGGCGGGGAGCATGCCATATCGATGGCTGAGCTTCGCGACTGCCACGAGCGGTGGCTGCCGCACTTCATGTCGAACTGAGCGCCGGAACGGAGAGCGGGCAATGGCCATGGATGCCGCCGAGATCGAGCGCCTGATCCAGGACGCGATCCCCGACGCACGGGTGACGATCGAAGATCTGCGCGGCGACGGCGATCATTACGCGGCGCTGGTCGTATCCGGCGCGTTCGTCGGCAAATCGAGAGTGCAGCAGCATCAGATGGTGTATGGCGCGCTGCAGGGCAGAATGGGAACCGCGCTGCACGCACTGGCGCTGACGACCGGCGTTCCCGACGCCGCATCCGAGATTTGACGAGAGGGCGACAACAATGAACGAAAATCCCGTCTACGCGCGCATTCGCCAGGAGATCCAGGAGAACCCGGTGGTCCTGTTCATGAAGGGCTCGCCGATGTTTCCGCAGTGCGGCTTCTCGGCCGCCGTCGTCCAGGCGCTCGGCACCCTCGGCGTCAAGTTCAAGGGCATCGACGTGCTCTCCGACCCCGGCCTGCGCGACGGCATCAAGCAGTTCACCAACTGGCCGACCATCCCGCAGCTCTACGTCGGCGGCGAATTCGTCGGCGGCTGCGACATCGTCCGCGAGATGTACGCCTCGGGCGAGCTGCAGCAGTTGCTGGAGCAGAAGGGCGTGGCGTTCGCGCGATAGCCTCCGGAGGCGGCGCTTGCGAGCCGTTCCGCGATCGCCTACGGTTTGCAGGTGGGCCCGCGGGCCAACGGCGATCAGGGGCTTTCGGGAATGATCAATAGCGTACGCGGGGCCGTTCTTTTTCCCGTCGTCCTGGTAGCCGCACTGGGCACCGGCTGCCAGCAAGACGGCTCCTCCGACTTCGGACCGAAAACCGGCATCGGCGCGGCGCTGGGCGCCGCAGGCGGCGGGTTGCTGGGCGCCGCGGCCGGCGGCGGTGCGGCCGGCATCGCCGCGGGCGTGCTGATCGGCGGCCTCGTCGGCGGGGCGACGGGCAGCTATCTCGACGATCAGGACAAGCGCACGGCGGCTGCGACGGCGCAGCAGGCGCTGGAGAGCAAGCCGTCCGGTTCGACGACGACCTGGAAGAACCCGGACTCCGGCAACTCCGGGTCTGTCACGCCGATCCGCACGTATCAGGCCGGCAATGGCCAGTACTGCCGCGAGTACGAGCAGACGGTGACCATCGGCGGCAAGCCGCAGAAGAGCTACGGCACCGCCTGCCGCCAGCCGGACGGCTCTTGGCAACTCGTCAGTTGATCGCTTCCGACGCAAAGGAACGGACCATGCCCCGCCGCGGCCTTCTGCTTCCCGGCCTTCTGTTGTTCGCGCTGTCGATGGGGACGGGAATGGCTTCGCCCGCCGCGGCACAGAGTTCGCCCGAGGCGTTCGAGCAGACCGACATGGACAAGAACGGCCGGATCGACCGCGAGGAATACAAGCGCCGGATGTTCGAGGTGTTCTACTTCGCCGACAAGGACAAGGACGGCGTCGTCACCATTTCCGAGTTGCAGGTGATCGAGACCGTCGAGCCGAAGGCGTTCGGCGCAGCCGACCGGAGCGACGAGGGCAAGCTGACCGTCACCGAATTCGTCACCTACCGGATGATCCAGTTCGACGAGGCCGACACCAACAAGGACGGTGTGCTGACGCGCGAAGAAGTCGAGGTCTGGCAGGGGCGCTGAGACGGCGAACGGGGCGACCCGACCCGGCTTTTCGAGAAGGCCGGATCGCCACCTCTGCTCAGCGCGAGTAGAACTCGATCACCAGGTTCGGTTCCATCTGCACCGGATACGGGACATCCTGCAGCTTCGGCGTGCGCAGGAACGTGCCGCGCATCCGCCCCGCTTCCAGCGAGAAGTATTCCGGCACGTCGCGTTCACCGGAGTGCGCGGCCTCCAGCACCACCAGCAACTCCCGCGACTTGTCCTTGACTTCGATGATGTCGCCTTCCTTCACGAGGTATGAAGGAATGTTCACCCGGCCGCCGTTGACCTTGATGTGGCCGTGATTGATGAGCTGGCGGGACGCGAACGGCGTCATCGCGAACTTCAGCCGGTAGACGCAGGCGTCGAGGCGGCGCTCCAGCAGGCCGATCAGGTTCTCCGACGTGTCGCCACGGCGACGGATCGCCTCTTCGTAGTATCGGTGGAACTGCTTTTCGCTGATGTTGCCGTAGTAGCCCTTCAGCTTCTGCTTGGCCATCAGCTGCGTTCCGTAGTCGGTCGGCTTCTTGCGCCGTTGGCCGTGCGCGCCGGGGCCGTATTCCTTCTTGTTGAGCGGGCTCTTCGCCCGACCCCACAAGTTCACGCCGAGCCGGCGGTTGATTTTGTACTTGGATTCGAGTCGCTTCGTCATGTCGCCTGTTTTCCGTATTTGCTATTGTTGTCCCGGTAGGTCCTTGACGGACGGGACGCGCGCAAGCCAGCACGCCCGCGTTCCCGGGAGTTGAGGGCGGAGACTATACAGCCCCGCGAGCGTGAGTCAAACGCATCGGCGGGCGATCGCCGGGGTGGCTGTCACCGGTACGGCTCGAAGTCCGCGATGGCGCGGGTCATATCCGGGTAGTGGACGCCCAGTTCGCGCAGGGCGGACGTGGCGTCTTCGTGCTTCTCGCGCGTGGTGAGCGTCGGCAATTCGCGGAACTCCCTGCCGTCCCAGCGCTTGCGGTGCAGGGCCCAGCGGTGCGGGCCGACGCGGGACTCGCCGGCGCTCCAGAGAAGTCCCCAGTCGGCGATGCCCGGCCCGATCCGTGGCCCCAGGTCTCCGACATAGAAGCCGCCTTCGATCAGGGACCGCACCGGCGTGTGCAACAGCGCGCGGTATTCGCCGCCCTCGTGGGCGATCAATTGCGTTTCGAACAGCGTGTCGCTGCCGCCGACGACGGCTCCGGTGGCGACGAGCAGCGGTCGTGGCAGGCCGTCCACCCGATCGATGCGGAAACGCAGAAGCCTGGGAAACGGCTCCGGCCCCGGATCCTCGCGGCCGACGCCCCCCAGGGCGAGCGACAGGAGCGGGTGGCAAGACGCGCCGAGCAGCACCAAGCGGGGCGGTTGGCTCGTTCCCGGCGCCTCGATCGCGCGAATTTCGATTGGCCCGTCCGACGTATCGAGGCTCGCAGTCTGCGCGATACGGGCGGGCGCTTCCGGACCGGGACAGGGTTCTGCCGACGACAGCGGCGGGGCGCCCGCGATCAGCGCGACGAGTAGCAACAGTTTCAGGAACATGCGCCGACCCGCTGCTCAGTAGCTGTGGTTGCGCCGCCAGAAGGCCACCGCCTTGTCGACCGTTCCATAGCGCTCCTTGATGTAGCGGATGCCACCCCGCGCCTCTTCGACCGCGTTGCCGAACGAGTTCTGCCCCTGCGGATTGTAATGATAATTGGCGCGGGTCAGTTGAAACAGCCCCCGGGCCGAGCTCCTTCGATTCTGCACACCGACCCGACCTTCGGATTCCTGCGCGACGATGAACTTGAGCCCGGACCGCCACGAGTCCGGGACACCTTCCAGCGCCATCGCCTGCTTCAGCGCGACACTGACTTCGGCGGGAAGGTTCGCCGTGCTCTTTTCCACCCAGGCACGACGATGGGTCTTGTGCGCATGGTGGACGTGTTGCGCCAGGATCTTGTGGAATTCCGACGTCCCGTGCTTGGAGACATGACGTTTCGATGGACTGCGTACCGCAGCCGTCGTACCGGCCAACCGCTCCACATCCGACACTTCTACACTCCCGGCGTTCGCTTGCGGGCACATCGGCGCGTCGCGCAGCGATATGCATTCGCGGACCAGCGACCGCGACCATCACGCCGCCGACCAGCTCCCGCTCGGTGCAGAGCCGATCCGGATCGACCAACACCTTCGCACCGAAGTCTACCTTCAGGCTAGGAGCAAGTGATTAAGAAACCATTGAGGTCCGCCGGTCGCTGTCGAGCGGGGCACAGCTCCAGGCTTCGGAGCGTGCGACTACCGGCATCCGACCGGAGTGTGCGCAGACGCTCGACGTCCACCATCGGCGAGAGGCGATCCGTCCGGAAGCCGGACGGATCGAGCCCGCACGGGAATGCTCGGGGGCCGGGCCTCGGTACGATCTCGATGATCTCGCCGTCGCTGAAGCCGGCACCGCGCACGGTGTCGCGGTCGACGTCATCCACCGCAGCCCGCCTGTTTACGACATGGCCTCGGCCGGGCGGGCGTCGATGCCGAGGCCGGAGAGTGTTTCGCGGAGCCGGGGGCTGGCGAAATCGATGAACGCGCGGACCTTGGGCGCGATCAGCCGGCTCGGCAGGTAGACGAGATGCACGGGGACGGGGGGCGGCGAGAATGCATCGAGGACGGGCACGAGGCGGCCGTCGTGGATGTGCTCCGCCACCATGTAGGACAGCGCGATGGTGATGCCGGCTCCCCGTTCGGCGGCGCCGATCGCGGCACCGGCGTCGTTGATCTCGAGCCGCGGCTGAACCGAAACGTGATTTCCGCCGCCGGCGTCGACGTGGCGCCATTCGCGGTTGGGCATCAGGCTGGTGAAGGCGATGATCGCGTGCAGCTTGAGGTCGGCCGGCGTTTCGGGTCGGCCGTGCCGCTCCAGGTAGCTCGGGCTCGCCACCAGGATGCGGCGAACTTCACCGACCCGGCGCGCCACCAGCGAGGAATCCGGCAGCGAGGCGATGCGCACAGCCACGTCGATCCCCTCCTCGACCAGATTGGCGATCCGGTCGAGCAGAAGGACCGAGACGGTGATCCGCGGATGCGCCGCGAGGAACTCGGTGACGACCGCCGCCAGGACCGTCCGGCCGAACGTCACCGAGGCGGTGATGGTCAAGTGGCCCTGCGGTGCCGCCGTTTCGCCGACGGCCTGCTTCTCCGCGGCATCGATGTCCCCGAGTAATCGCCGGGCACTCTCGAGAAAGCGGACGCCGACCTCGGTCAGGCTCAGGCTTCGCGTCGTGCGGTTGAACAGGCGCGCACCCAGCCGCTCCTCGAGCGCGGAGATCGCCCGCGTCACCGCCGGCGGAGAAATCCGCATCCGCCCGGCCGCCTTGGCGAGGCTGCCGGCATCGGCGACGGCCACGAACACTTCCATTTCGCGCAGACGATCCATGGGGGTAACGAGTTCCGAATTGCGGAACAATGAATTCCATAACACGGCTATTCTTGCAATCGCCACGGCACCGTACTCTCCGACGGACGAGGCAACAGCAGCGCGAGCGCCGTCGAGCTGGAGACGACTGCCATGGGACATCGATTTGCCGAGATCGCGTTCACCGATACCGTGAAGTCCGTTCAGGAGGCGATGGGCAGCCGACGCAGCTACGCCCGTCTCGAAGACGCGCCGGAGCCGGCGAGCCACGTGTTGGGACCGAGGGAAGCGGGGTTCATCGGCGAGCGCGACAGTCTCTATATGGCGACCGTCGGCGAAACGGGGTGGCCATACATCCAGCACCGCGGCGGCCCTCCCGGTTTCGTTCGCGTGCTGGACGCGACGACGCTGGGATTCGCCGACTTCCGCGGCAATCGCCAGTACATCAGCGTCGGCAACTTGATGACGGACGACCGCGTCGCCCTGTTCTTCATGGACTATGCCAACAAGACCCGGCTCAAGGTGCTCGGCCGTGCCAGGCTCGTCGATCTCGCGGACGCGCGCACGCTGGCGAAACTCGAGCTTCCGGGGTACGGCGCCCGCGTGGAACGGGGATTTCTGATCGCCGTCGAAGCGTTCGACTGGAACTGCCCGCAGCATATCACGCCGCGTTTCACGCTCGCCGAGATCGAAAACGTCGTCGACCCGCTGCGACGGCGCATCGCCGAACTGGAAGCGCAGCTGAAATCGGCGCAGGCGCAGCAACCCGGGGCATCCTCCCTCTCCCCCCGCCGGTGAGGCGCGGGGCGAGGGGGCGCCGGGCGGGGTCGGCGATCGCCTCGATGCGCCCGCCCTCACCTCCCACCGCTACGCGGCGGGCCCCTCCCTCTCCCGCGAGCGGGCGAGGGAGCCGACGACCGGGGCCGGAACCTCGCGCGCGTATCGCAGGTTGAGAATGCGGTTGGAGCGGGACAGCGACCGCGGCTATCCTCCGGTGGAATGAGGGAGCCAGGCTTTCCCGAAAACGCGCGGTGGCTCAAATGCCGCGCCGGAGATCCGGAGGAGACGTTCCATGACGCCGACTGCAGCGTTCACGCAAGCACGTGCCTTTCTGCTCGGTCATCGCGAGGACTACGACGCCGCCCTTCGGGGTTTCGCCTGGCCGAAGCTGACGGAGTTCAACTGGGCGCTGGACTGGTTCGACGTCCACGCCCGCGACAACCAGCGGACCGCGCTGTGGGTGGTGAACGAGGACGGCTCGGAGGCGAAGCTGTCGTTCGCCGAAATGGCGGAACGCTCGAACCGGGTCGCCAACTTCCTGCGCGCGCAGGGCGTGTGCCGCGGCGACCACATCTTGATGATGCTGGGCAACGTCGTGCCGCTGTGGGAGCTGATGCTCGCCTCGATCAAGCTCGGCTCGGTGCTGATCCCGGCGACGACCCTGCTGGCCCGCGACGACCTGCTCGACCGCTTCGACCGCGGCGGCGTGCGCCACGTCGTCGCCGGTCCGGCGGAGGCGGCGAAGTTCGCGGATATTCCCGGCGGCTACGGCCGCATCGTCGTCGGTGCCGAGCAAGCTGTCCCCGCCGGTTGGACCCGCTTCGAGGACGCCTACGACCACTCGGCCGTGTTCACGCCCGACACGCCGACGCGCGCCTCCGACCCGATCCTTCTCTATTTCACGTCCGGCACCACCTCCAAGCCGAAGCTGGTCGAGCACAGCCAGCAGAGCTATCCCGTCGGCCATCTCTCGACGATGTACTGGCTGGGGCTGAAGGAGGGCGACGTCCACCTCAACATCAGTTCGCCCGGCTGGGCGAAGCACGCCTGGAGCTGCTTTTTCGCCCCGTGGAACGCGGGTGCCACCATTTTCATCTTCAACTACGCGCGGTTCTCGGCGAAGGCGGTGCTGGATACGGTCGCCCGCTGCGGCGTCACCACGCTCTGCGCGCCGCCCACCGTCTGGCGGCTGTTCATCCAGGAGGATCTCGCTTCGTTTCCGGTCAAGCTGCGCGAGGTGATCGGCGCCGGCGAGCCGCTGAACCCGGAGGTCATCGAGCAGGTGCGCAAGGCCTGGGGCCTGACGCTGCGCGACGGCTACGGCCAGACCGAGACCACGGCGCAGATCGGCAACCCGCCGGGCCAGAGGCTGAAGCCGGGCTCGATGGGCCGCCCGCTGCCGGGCTACCGCGTCGGGCTGCTCGATATCGACGGCAACGAGGCCGACGAGGGGGAGATCGCGCTCGCCCTCGATCCGCGGCCGACCGGCCTGATGCTGGGCTACCGCGACGACCCGGCGAGGACCGCCGAAGTGACGGCCGGCGGCTGGTATCGCACCGGCGACGTCGCCAGCCGCGACGCCGACGGCTACATCACTTATGTCGGCCGCACCGACGACGTGTTCAAAGCCTCCGACTATCGCATCAGCCCGTTCGAACTGGAGAGCGTGCTGATCGAGCATCCGGCGGTGGCGGAAGCCGCGGTGGTGCCGAGCCCCGATCCGCTACGCCTCGCCGTGCCGAAGGCGGTGGTGACGCTGGTGCACGGCTACGAGGGCGGTGCCGCGCTGGCGGAGGACATCCTGCGCTTCACCCGCGCTCGGCTGGCGCCGTACAAGCGCATACGCCGCATCGAATTCGCCGAGCTGCCGAAGACCATCTCCGGCAAGATCCGCCGGGTCGAGCTGCGGCGTCACGAGAACGACGTGCGCGGGCGGGACCTGCGCGGAGAGCTGGAGTTCTGGGAGGAGGACTTTCCGGAGCTGAAGGTCGGCGCCTGAGGACGCTGCTCGAGGAAGCCGCCAGGACGGGGCCGGACGATGCAACTCACCGACGAACAAACGATGATCCGCGACATGGCGCGCGCGTTCGCCAGCGAACAGCTCGCACCCCATGCCGCCGAGTGGGACCGGAACCATACCTTCCCGGCGGACGCGATCCGGCAGATGGGCGAACTCGGCCTGCTCGGCATGCTGGTGCCGGAAGAGTGGGGCGGGGCGGGGGCCGACCATGTGGCCTACGCCCTGGCGATCGAAGAGGTGGCGGCCGGCGACGGCGCGTGCTCGACGATCATGAGCGTGCACAACTCGGTCGCCTGCATGCCGATCCTGAAGTTCGGCACCACCGCGCAGAAGGAGGCCTTCCTGCGGCCGATGGCGACGGGCGAACTGCTGGGAGCGTTCGCTCTGACCGAGCCGCAGGCGGGATC
>Ga0209573_1001468_pt1 | contig 36287 bp, 34 predicted proteins | sample TNRBio252014_DNA_FD_185870 | JGI IMG/M metagenome (GOLD analysis project Ga0209573, IMG submission 185870) | Wastewater treatment Type I Accumulibacter community from EBPR Bioreactor in Madison, WI, USA - TNR Reactor_6/25/2014_ DNA (SPAdes)... | ecosystem: Engineered > Bioreactor > EBPR >...
GGCTTTACAACCCGCAGGCCGTCTTCACCCACGCGGCATTGCTGGATCAGGCTTGCGCCCATTGTCCAATATTCCCCACTGCTGCCTCCCGTAGGAGTCTGGGCCGTGTCTCAGTCCCAGTGTGGCGGGTCGTCCTCTCAGACCCGCTACCGATCGTCGCCTTGGTAGGCGTTTACCCCACCAACTAGCTAATCGGACGTAGGCTCGTCCACCAGCGCGAGGCCCGTAGGTCCCCCGCTTTCCTCTCGCGAGCGTATGCGGTATTAGCCTGAGTTTCCCCAGGTTGTCCCCCACTCGTGGGCCGATTCCTACGTGTTCCTCACCCGTCCGCCACTAGGGCATCGCTGCCCCCGTTCGACTTGCATGTGTTAGGCATGCCGCCAGCGTTCAATCTGAGCCAGGATCAAACTCTTCAGTTCAATTCTGCTCGTTCTTTCAATAACTCTTTCGTGCTCGAAACGCGCCCGCGCCTTCCGCTGAAACTGTTGCGCTTCATCTTCAAGGTCGCTTGCGGCGTCTCCAGTCCTTCCACCCCGCAAGTCCCCCCCCCAACAACCTGCTCGCTTGTCAATGAACTTCCATCTCACTTCTCCTTCCGCCCTAAGAACAGAAGGAGGATCATTATGACTTCCTTTTTGCCGGTTGGCAACAAAATTTTAGCTTCCTTGCTTTTCCCTCAGCCTTCAAACCCGAGTCGGCTAAGGAATCGCGGATTATAGGCAGAAAAATAGGAACGTCAAGCCATCCACCAATTTTTTCATGCCCAGAGCGCCAGTTCACGTACCCCTCGCCCGAACGGCACCTCAGCGGTGAAGGCCAATACGCGCCGCAACGCCTCTGGATCGCCAAGCGAGTGCCGAATATCGCCGATTCTTGCAGCGGCATGCTCCGGTAGTGGCGATCCCGGAAACAGCTCCTGGTAGAGGGCCAGAACCTGGTTCAGAGAAACTGCGTGTCCCGTGCAGACATTGTAGCGACCACTGACAACACCCGGCTGGATCAGCGTCTTGCTGTTGACCTGGGCCACATCCCGAACTGAAACGAAGTCCCGGGTCTGCTCGCCATCGCCATAAATGGTCACCGGCAGCCCGCGCCGAAAGCAGTCGGTGAAGATGGACAGCACGCCCGAGTAAGGCGACGCGGGATCCTGACGTGGGCCATAGACGTTAAAATAGCGCAGGCAGACCGCTTCCAGCCCGTAGCTGGCCGCGTAGCCCAGCAGCATGACCTCGGCGGCGAGTTTGGCGGCGGCATAGGGCGATTGCGGGTGCGGCGTGGCTGTTTCCCGGTTGGGCAACGCTGCATCAGCGCCGTACACAGCGGCTGAAGAGGCGAATACCAAACGCTTGCAGTCAAATTCGAGGCACAACCGAGCGATGCCATCAGCGGTCGCCAGGTTAAGGCGGTAGTTGAGCGCGGGTTCGCGGAAGCTTTCCGGAACGCTGACCAGCGCGGCCAGGTGGAGTACGCCAGCGAAGCGATGGCGCTGGAACAACGGACGCATCACCGTTTCGTCGCCAGCGTCAGCGTTCACCCACTCAAATTGGGGCGATGCCCGCGCCGCCGCCAGATTTTCCAGATGTCCGGTGCGCAGATTGTCCACGCCGACCACCCGTACCCCCCGCTGCAACAAGCCTTCAACCGAGTGGCTGCCGATAAAGCCGGCTGCGCCGGTTACCAAGAATGTGGGTGTCATCAATCGCCCTCCAGAGCCGCAATCGGTCCAGGCGGGATGCTTACCGTCCGGACGCTGTTTACAATAGTCGCTTTACCAGCGATTGCACATCTCGTGACAGCATCCACTCCGTGGTTTCACTGGCGGTTTCTGGCGCCGCGCTACTGGCTGATCTGGCTGGGCCTGGGCCTGATCCGACTGATGGCGGTACTGCCTTTCTCTTGGCAACTCACATTAGGCAGCCGGATCGGCCGCTGGATCGGCAAAATCGCCCGCCGCCGCCGGCGCATCGCCGCCACTAATCTGGCGCTGTGCTTTCCGGAATTGACGTCGGAACAGCGTGCGACCTTGCTGGAGGCGCATTTCGCGGCCTTGGGCATCGGCCTGTTTGAAACTGCCATGGCTTGGTGGGCGCCGGATGAAAAATTGCGTGGCCTGGCCAAGGTCGAGGGCGTCGAGCACCTGCAACGAGCACTGGATCGCGGCAAGGGAGTGATCCTGCTGACCGGTCATTTCACCACGCTGGAACTGGGTGCGCGCTTTATCACCTGGCATCAGTCCTTTCATGCGTTATACCGGCCTCATCGAAATGCACTGTATGAGGCGGTGATGTTCCGCGAGCGCGAGCGCCGGTCCGGCCAGCCACCGCTGGCGCGGGAGGATTTACGCGGTCTGCTGCGGGCCTTCAAACGGGGACAGGCGGTCTGGTATGCGCCCGATCAAAATCACGGGATCCGTAACAGCGTCTTCGTGCCGTTTTTCGGCATCCCCACCTGCACCATCACCGCGACCTCCCGACTGGCGGCGCTGAGCGGTGCGGCGGTCGTGCCCTACTTCCCCCGGCGCTTGCCGGGAGCGGCTGGCTACGAAGTGGTCATTTTGCCGGCTTTGGAGGATTTTCCGAGTGACGACGTGACCGCCAATACCGGGCGCATCAATGCGCTGCTGGAACAGCACATCCGCTCGGCGCCGGAGCAGTATCTCTGGGTGCATCGCCGCTTCAAGACGCAGCCCCCGGGCCGCCCAAACCCCTACTCGCCCTGAACCGGGGATACCCATGCGATATTGCGCCGATCTACCCGCCGATCCCGCCATCCGCCGCATCCTGATCATCAAGTGGAGCGCCATGGGGGATGTGATCATCGCCACGGCCCTGATTGAGGATATCGCCAGGGCGTTCCCTGACCGGGAAATTCATCTCGACACCCAACCCGCCTGGCAACCGCTGTTTGCCCATGACCCCCGGTTGCAGCGCATTCTTACCGTAGACTGGCGCGACCGCCGCCAGCGGCTCCGACAGATAGCCACTTGGTTACGGCAGGTGCGGGCGGGGAATTACGATCTGGTGATCGATCTCCAGTGCAACGACCGCTCCCGTCTGCTGCTGAGCCTGCTGTGGCTGAGCGGCCACCGGATCCGCTACTGTCTCGGCAATCGCCGCCAATGGCCTTACACCATCGCGCCCGCCGAATTGCCCAAGCCCGCGCATCCCCTCGCGCGCGGTCGCGCCGCCTTGGAGGCGGGTGGCATCACGGCGACGACGCCCCGTCCAGTGCTGTCTGTCCCCGAACGGCATTGCGCCCGCGCCCAGGCGTTGCGGGATCAGCACGGACTGGCGCCCGGCGGTTATGCGGTTTTTCTGCCCGGCTGCAACGCTAATGGTGCGTTGAAACGCTGGGGCGCGGCCCGCTACGCGGCGCTGGCGAACCAGTTCCATCGGGAAGGATTGGCGCAGATCGTGCTGATTGGCGGTCCGGATGAACAGGACGAATGCCAACGCATCGTTCAACAGTGCGGTCCCTGGCTGGTGAATCTCTGCGGGCAGACCGAGATTCTGGATATTCCGCCGCTGTGTGAAACCGCCCGCTTCATCGTCGCCAACGACACCGGCACCGCGCATCTGGCGGCCGCCACCGCCACGCCGATGACGGTGCTATGCGGCCCCACCGACCCGCACCGGGTCAAGCCGCCGGGCGATAACGTCACCGCGCTGCAAGTCGAGCTGCCTTGCGTCAACTGCTATCGCAAGACCTGTTCACACCACAGTTGCATGGCGATGCTGACCCCGGCGTGGGTATGGCGACATCTGCGTGAAACCGGGCAGGAGCGGGAAGGTCAGGGTTTGGCCGCTGGACCGGGTGGAGAGTCGCCGGGCAGAGGCGGCGCATCTTCCGGCAACAACCGGGTTCCGTACTTGGCGAACTGGTGAACCTCGTACAGCTTGGCGTATTTGAGGAACACATAGAACGCGGCAGTTACCGAATTGATGAATCCAGCCCAGCCATTCAGAAAGTTGCGCTTGAACAGATAGCTGCGAATGAAGAACAGCGGCGGATAGAACAACAGGATCAGCGGAATCCCCCAGCGCTTTTTCTTGCGCTTGTCCGCCACCAGCCCGGTTGAATAGGCGTTGATCTTGTCAACCTTGGTGTGAATGTCCGTCTCGCCATAGTGATACAGCGGAGCCTTGAGCCGGGCGATGCGTCCTTGAACCTTGGGGGCGGCGTGAACCGGCATAGGGTCAATGTCGCCACAACGCTTGTCGAACAGGCGCAAGTAATGATTCATCCGGGTCGCGGAACAGGCCATTCGCCAGAACATCTGTTCCTGACGCGGGAGTTCGTAGCCATCGGCGGACGGTTGGGTTTGCAGCAACTGGCGCATTTCCGCCTGGAGCGCGGGCGACAGCGCCTCGTCGGCATCCAGCAGCAGCACCCAGTCATGGGCGGTCATCGCCAGCGCCATCCGCTTCTGTGGACCGTAGCCCATGAACGGGTGCTGGGCGATGCGCGCGCCGTAGCGCTGGCCGATGGCCAGCGTTTCATCGGTGCTGAAAGAATCCAGCAGGACGATGTCGTCGGCCCATTTGACGCTCTCCAAACAGGCCGCCAAGGTGCGCGCATTGTTGTAGGTGGTGATGAACACCGATAGTTGCGTTCGGTCAGTCATGAATCGCGCCTTTCTCTGATTGGATTTTCATTTACAGTATGTATCGTTCATCCATGGCGACCGGCAATTCCATCTATCATCCATGATCACATCCGCCCATATTGTGGCAGGCGAGGCGCTCGGCGGGGCCGAGTTGTTCTCGGTGCGACTGGTCAATGCCTTGCACGAACGAGGGCAACCGGTACTGGCAATCAACAGTCCGGGGGGGCGCGTGTCAGCCAAGTTGCAGGCGGACGTTGCTCAAATCCATGTGCCCATGCGGGCGATTTGGGATTTGCCGTCGCGCTGGCGGATCAGCGCGATTTTACGCCAGCGCCAGCCTGACATCGTTCAGACCTATATGGGCCGCGCCACCCGGTTGACCCATGTAGACCGGGGCCGGCATCCGATCCATATCGCCCGCCTGGGCGGCTATTACAACCCGCACGGCTATCGCCACGCGCACGCTTGGGTCGCGATCAGCCTCGGCATCCGCGATTACCTGATCCGGCATGGTTTTCCCGCTAGGCGGGTTTTTCATATCAGCAACTTTGTCGCGTCGTGCAATCCCAGCCCGCCGGCGGTCCTGCGCCCGTTGCGCCGCGAATTCGCAATCCCCGACGATGCATTGATCGTAACGGCGGTGGGTCGTCTGCATCCGGTCAAGGGCTTCGACGATCTGCTCGCGGCGTTCGCGACGGTTCCAGAATGGATTCACGAACGCCCGGTTTATCTGATCCTCGTCGGCGACGGGCCGATGAACGCAAGCCTCAAATGCTATGCCCAGCAATTGGGTATCGGCCAGCGGGTGCGCTGGCCGGGCTGGCGTGACGACGCCGGCCTGTTCCAGGAAATGGCCGACCTGTGCATATGCGCCTCACGGCAGGAAGGGTTGGGCAGCGTCATTCTGGAAGCCTGGGCGCGCGACCGCGCGGTATTGTCCACGCGCGCCCAAGGGCCGGTGGACATCATCACCCATGGCGAGAATGGCTGGCTGACGCCTCTTGACGACCCCGCCGCCCTGGCGGCAGCCATGGAACGACTGCTCCGGGACGAATCGCTGCGCCAACAACTTGCCGCCAGCGGCCACCGCACGTTCCTGACGCAACACAGCGAGGAGGCTATCGTCAGCGCTTATCTGGGCCTGTATCAGCGGCTACTGGCGGAATAGCGCAATGGCTGAACGCTGCCTGGTGGTCGGTCCCGCCTGGGTGGGCGACATGATCATCGCCCAAAGCCTCTATCAGGCGCTCAAGACCCGCTATCCCGACCTGGCCCTCGATGTGTTGGCGCCGACCTGGTCGGCAGGCATCCTGGCCCGAATGCCGGAGGTGCGGCGTTCGCTCCTCGCGCCGTTCGCCCATGGTCAGTTCGACTGGGCGGGACGTCGCCGGTTGGCGCGGGAACTGCGTGGCCAGTACTACGACTGGGCGATCATTCTGCCCAATTCCTGGAAATCCGCATTGGCGCCGTTTCTGGCCGGCATCCCGCGTCGCACCGGCTATGTTGGGGAATTCCGCTACGGTCTGCTGAACGACCCGCGCCGCCTCGACAAGAGGGCGCTGCCGCGCCTGGCGGATCGCTACTGCGCGCTGGCGGATCAAACAACCGGGACCAAGGCTGGGGGCGTGGTCTCCTGCCCACCGCGTCTGACCGTGAATCCAATGACTCAACGGAATGCCCTTGCCCGCTTCGGACTCACGACAGACCGCAAAATCCTGGCGCTCTGTCCCGGCGCGGAATACGGTTCGGCCAAGCGCTGGCCGGAACGGCACTACGCCGCAGTGGCGCGGGCAAAACGGGCGGCGGGCTGGCAAATCTGGCTGGTCGGCTCCGCCAGGGATCAGACCGTCGCCGCCGCCATCCAGCAGCAGACGGGCGATGCCTGCGTCAATCTCGCCGGCCTGACCACGCTGGAAGAAACCGTCGATCTCCTGGCCTGCTCCAGCGCGGTCGTGAGTAACGACTCCGGCCTGATGCATCTGGCCGCCGCGGTGGGCGCGCCCGTGTTGGCTCTCTACGGATCCACCGATCCCGGTTATACGCCGCCGCTGGCCGACCGAATGCGGATTTTGTGCCTGAAGCTGGAATGCAGTCCGTGTTTCCAGCGGCAATGCCCGCTGGGACATCACCACTGTCTGACACAGTTGCATCCGGAGCAGGTGTTGACCGCACTGAGCGACCTGGAGGCCAACCGGTGAAGCTCCGCCTGTCGGTTGTGATCATCGTCCGGGATGCGGCGGCGTATTTCGCCGCCTGCCTGGAATCGGCGCGCTTCGCGGATGAAATCGTGATCCTCGATTCCGGCAGCGCCGATGGCACGCTAGAAATCGCCCGCCGCTACACCGACCGGATTTACTCACACCCGGACTGGCCCGGTTTCGGCCTACAGAAAAACCGCGCGCTGGGTTATGCGACGGGCGACTGGGTGCTGGCGCTGGATGCCGATGAGCGGATCACGCCGGCCTTGCAGCGGGAGATTGCAGCCGTACTGGCGCACCCCACGGCGGATGTTTACGCGATACCGCGTCTTTCCAGTTATTGCGGGCGCACCCTGCGCCATTCCGGCTGGTGGCCGGACTACACGCCGCGCCTGTTCCGGCGCCAGGCCGCGTGTTTCTCCGACGATCTGGTCCATGAGCGTCTGCGGTTTGCAAGCGTCGCCGTGCGCTTGTCCTCGCCTTTGCTGCACGAGAGCTTTCGCACCCTAGACGAGGTGCTGGACAAGCTGAACCGCTACTCCAGCGCGGGCGCGACGCAAATGGCGGCTCAGGGGCGGCAGGGCGGGGTGGGGGCGGCGGTCGGACACGGCCTCTGGACGTTCCTGCGCACCTATGTGTTCCGGTTAGGTTTTCTTGATGGGCGCGAGGGTTTTCTGCTGGCGGTATCGAATGCCGAAGGGGTGTATTACCGCTATCTCAAGCTCATGTATCTCAAGGAGAATCAGCACTTCTCATGATCGTACTCCGAATGCTGGCGGGTTGCCGCATGACCTGGCCGCCGCCGAAGTCCTTCGAGACGGCCGCCTTGTGGATGCTGGTTGCGGCCGCTTTTTCTCTGACTCTGCCGACCGCCTGGATCAGCGTCTTTCTCATCCTGTACTGCGTATTCTGGGCGCTGTCTGGCCGCTTTCGGCGGAAATGGGCGCGGGTGCGCGCCAACCCGGCGGCCCTGGCCGCGCTGGCGTTGTTCGCACTGTATGGTCTGGGCGCGCTGTATTCCCCGGTTCCGGCATCGGATGCACTCGCGGTCTGGGGCAAATATCACAAGCTGCTGTACATTCCCCTCATCGTCAGTCTCCTGGACGACCCGGTCTGGCGTCGCCGCGCCGCTGATGCATTCTTTTGGGGCATGTTGCTCACCTTGGGCATTTCCTATTTAAAATGGCTGGGCTGGTATCCACATCAGGATATTGGCGAAGGCTATTTCGTGTTCAAGGGGCGCATCGCCCATAATATCTTCATGGCATTTACCGTTTACCTGGCGCTGGAGCGCGCGTATCAGGATCGTCCCAGGCGCTGGCTGTGGACGGGCATCGCCCTGCTGGCTGCGGCCAACGTGGTGTTCCTGGTCAACAGCCGAACCGGACAATTGCTCTTGCCGTGCCTGCTGATGCTGTTTGCCTGGACCCACGGGCGCTGGCGGGCGGCCCTGGGCGCAGCAGCGGGTGGCGGCGTGGTCGTTCTGGTGGCGATTTTCGTCTTGCCGACGGAAGTCAACGATTCTTCACAAGCGCGCATTTTTCAAATTCACCAGGAAATCCAAAACCACCAGCCCCAGGGGTCCGAGCAAACCTCCGCCGGCCAGCGCCTGGAGTTCTATCGCAATACCTTGGCGCTGATCCGCGAGCGCCCCGGATTCGGTTGGGGCGCCGGCAGTTTCCAATCCGTCTACGCGGCGTATGCCCACCAGCAGGGCTTCGTCCTCACCCAAGTGGCGAACCCACATAACGAGTATCTGCTGACTTTGCAGCAACTCGGCCTGACCGGCCTGGCGGTATTGCTGTTCATGGGCTGGCGGCACTGGTGGGCGGCGGGCGAACTGGATGCAGGCGATGGCGACCGCCTGCGGGCGCTGATCGTATTGATAGGCATCGGCGCGCTGTTCAATTCGCTGCTGCTCGACGCCAACGAGGGCAAGCTGTATTGCCTGATGGCGGGCATCTATCTGAGCGGCTGGGTTGCGCCAGGTGCGCGTGGAAGCATCGCTCATGCCGCGCGTTAGCGTGATTGTCACTACCTACCAGCGCCCCCGCGCTCTGGATCGGGTGCTCGCCAGCCTGGCTGAACAGGAGGTGGCTCCTGCCGAAATCATCGTCGCCGACGACGGTTCCGGCCCGGAGACTGCGGCGCTGTTGCGCGCTTGGCAGGATCGGATGCCCTGTCCCTTGCGGCAGGTCTGGCAGGAGAACGCCGGTTTTCGCGCCGCGGCGATTCGCAACCGCGCGGTGGCGATGGCAACGGGGGATTATCTGATCTTCCTCGACGGCGATTGTCTGACGTTTCCCGATTTCATCTGGCGTCATCGGGCGCTGGCCGAGCCGGGTTTCCTGGTGATGGGCAACCGCATTCTGTGTTCGCCCGCGCTGACGGAACAGATTGAAGCCGGGTCAGCAATGCCGCTGCGCTGGAGTGGGCTGGCTTGGTTACAGGCGCGCGGGCGCGGCGAGGTCAACCGGATTTTTCCTCTGGCGCGGCTGCCCGGACCGGTCTGGCGAACGCTGCGTCCCTGGCGCTGGCGCGGGGTGCGCACCTTCAATTTGGCGGTGTGGCGCGCGGATTTTGCGCGGGTCAACGGGTTTGACGAGATCTTCCAGGGCTGGGGTCACGAGGATGCTGATCTGGCGGTGCGCTTGATGCGGAGTGGCGTGCGGCGCAAGGATGGGCTGTTCGCGCTGCCGGTCTTGCATCTTTGGCATCGTCCCAGCGACCGCAGCCAGGAAGTCGGGAACCGGCAACGTCTGGAAGAACGCATCGCCAGTGGCCAAGTGCGAGCGGGCCGGGGTCTCGACCACGATCCGGGAATGGCGGAATGAACCCGCCCTCTGCCGTGCTGCTGGTCGCTACGCGCGAGATCGGCGACGTCCTGCTGACGACGCCGCTGCTACGGTCCATGCGCCGGGCCTGGCCGCTCGCGCGCATCGATGTCCTGGTCTATCGGCACAAGGGCGGCATGCTGGAGGGGAACCCGGATTGCAACGCGGTCATCGAGAGTGACGAGCATCCCGACCGCGCCGGCTATCAGCGCCTGTTGCGCCGCCTCTTCCGCCGCTATGATTTAGCGGTTACCACGCAAGCCAATGATCGCGGGCACCTCTACGCACTCCTGGCGGCGCGGCGGCGGGTGGGCCTGATTCCTGACCTCAGTTGGCAAAGCGCCTGGAAACGGGCGCTTTGTGCATCCTGGAGTTTGCTGGACAATGTGCATACCCATACCGTGCTCCAGAACCTGATGTTGGCTGAACGGCTGGGCATCACCCCGAGGCATGAAGTCGTTCCTCCCACGGGCGCCGAGGAGGACCTGGAGCGACGGTTACCCCTGGCCTGGCGCACCGCAACGCCTTATGCGGTGCTTCACCCCTACCCGCGATGGCGTTATAAACGCTGGACCGACGCTGGCTGGCGGGCGCTGCTGCAAAATCTCGCGGAGCGCGGCTGGCGGGTGATGCTGACCGGTGGATCGGATGCGGAAGAACGCGAGTACTGCGCGACCCTGGCCGCGCAGTGGCCGGGGATCGCCGTCAGCCTGGCCGGTTCCATCGGTTTCGGCGCGCTGGCCCACCTGTTGCGCAAAGCCCGCGTTTATGTTGGCCCGGATACCGCCACGACCCATCTTGCCGCCGCCTGTGGTACGCCCACGTTGGCCTTGTACGGCCCCAGCAACCCGGTAAAGTGGGGACCCTGGCCCGCCAACGGTGTCTCCAGCGCCGGGTTATGCACACCCAGTCCCTGGGTCATGACGACCGCACATTGGCAACGAGTGGGTAATGTTCTGTTGTTACAGGGCGCGGGCGAGTGCGTACCGTGTCGGGAGGAAGGGTGCGACCGGCACAGGAACAGCGACAGTCTCTGCTTGACCACACTGCCCGCCGCCAGGGTCATTGCGGCGCTGGACCGTTTGTTGGCGAACAATCAAGCCTGATGGAGGTATGAAGGGTGCGGCGGAAGGGATCGAACCGAGGACCCTGCGTGAAGCCAGGGGAACACCGATTACCGGAGCGCCGGGTGTGCATCTCCTGATCGTCAAAATGACCTCTCTGGGCGATGTGGTGCATATGCTCCCTGCGCTGACTGAAGCTGCGCGCCATATGCCCGGCCTTAAGGCCGACTGGGTGGTGGAAGAGGGTTTCGCCGCCATTCCGTGCTGGCACCCGGCCGTGGCGCGGGTGATTCCTTCCGCATTGCGACGCTGGCGGCGCCGACTGGGGCAGCGGGAGACCTGGCGGGAAGCCGCAGCGTTTCGGCGTGAGGTGCAGAGATCCCGCTATGATCTGGTGCTGGATGCTCAGGGGCTGATCAAAAGCGCCCTGGTGGCGCGGTTGGCGCACGGTCCGCACGCCGGACTGGGCTGGGGCAGCGCCCGCGAGAGTCTGGCCTGTCTGGCGTATACCCAGCGCTATGCCGCCGCGCGGGAACTGCACGCCATTACCCGCAACCGGCTGCTGATGGCCCAGGCGCTGGGCTATGTCATGGGTGAGGAACAGGATGTCCGCTATGGTCTGAGCGGACCACAACCCTTCGCAGCGCCGGGTCTGGCGGGGGATTATGTCGTGTGCCTGCACGGCACGGCGCGGCCTGAAAAGGAATATCCGCAAGCGCTCTGGGTGCGCTTGCTGGATCAGATCACGGCGCTTGGTTTGGGCGTGGCGCTGCCCTGGGGCAACGAACGGGAAAAAAGACGCGCTGAAGGTTTGGCGACCGCGCTGCCCGGCGTGGTGATCCTGCCGAAAATGGGATTGGCTGAACTGGCGGGGGTCATCACCGGTGCGCAGGCCGTGGTGGGTGTGGATACCGGGCTGATGCATCTGGCGGCGGCGTTCGGGCTGCCGGGCGTGGGGCTGTATCCCGCCACGCCGCTGGAACGCTTTGGAACCCGTAACGAGATGGGCGCGCCGCTGATGGTCAACCTGTCCGGGGAAGAGGCGCTCCACCCGGAGCAGGTGTTTCAGGCGCTGCTTTCGGTCTGCGCGGGCCGTTCCTGCCGCATACGATCCGCAAACGGCCCCGAGACTTCCTAGCCCCGGTTATCCCACAGCGCCAGCGCCCGCTGGAGTACGGCCTCGACCGGGATCCCCGCCATGTTTCGGACAGAGCTATCGTTCCCCCGGCTCTCGTCAGGCAAAATGACCTGGATCAAGGATGAATGCGTCAGCGGCGGCGACCCGCCGAACAAACCCAGAGCGGGTACTTGCAGCGCCGCCGCCATGTTCAGCGCCCCGGTATCATTGCCGATATAGGCCCGGCACCGGGCCAGCAGCGCCGCCGTCTGTTCCAGCGGCAAAGACACTGCATCCGCTGCGTTGCCGCCCTGGTACTGCACCTCGCGCAGAATTTCATTGGCCAGCGCTCGTTCCGCCGGGCCGCCGACGATGAAAATGGAACCGGCTTGCCGTTGATGCAGCGCCAGCGCCAGTTGTGCGAACCGCGCCGCGCCCCACTGTTTCCAGGGTTCGCTGCTGCCGATGCCCAGCGCGATCCAGGGTAACGGCCAGGCTGCGAACTGTTCGGTAATCGCCTGTTCCGCCGCCGCCGCCACCCTGAGCCGAGGTTCCGCTTCAGGGCGAGGGATGGCCAGCGCGTCCAGCAGCGCATCCGCACGGCGGATCGGATGGGCGTGCCGCAGCGCGGAGGGCAGCCGCACCGGCGCGCTCAGCAGCAGCGATTGCAGGCCAATCCCGTAGCCGATCCGCTCCGGGATGCCCGCCAGCCGCGCCGCCAGCGCGTAGCGGGCGCTGCCGTGCAGCACCCAGACCCGCTGATAGTGTTCCCGCCGCAGCAGGGCCGCCAGCCGCAACAGACCGCCCGCGCCGGCATGACCGCCCGTCTCCCGCTCCAGCCACAGGATGCGCTCGATCTGTGGATCGGCGCACAACAGCCGATCGGCCTGAGAGCGCGGTTTGGTCAGTACATCCACCCGGCCGGTGAGCGTCGTCGCGGCGATCGCGTGCAGATGCGGCAGATGCCAGATCATGTCGCCGATGCCGGGCAAGGGCTGTACCACCAGCGTCCGCCCGGAAAGTCCCGGTTTCACGCCCGGCTCCGGGGTGCTTGATAGAGAGCTTCATACAGCGCCAGCGTGTCATCGAGCATCCGTTGCTGGGGAAACGCGGGTTCCGGCGACGCCGGTGGCGCGGAGGCCAACAGTTCGCTCACGCGCACCGTCAAGGCGTCCAGATTACCAACCGGCGTCCGGCCTGCGGGATAAAGTCGCGCCAGAATTTCACCGACCCCGCCGTGATCGTAGCCGACCACCGGCGTTCCCAGACTCAGCGCCTCCAGCACCGTGCGTCCGAACGATTCCGGCTGGGTCGACAGCGACAGCACCAGGGTGGAAACCGCATAAATCTCGCGCATATCGCTGCGATGACTGGTGAACTGAATCACGTCAGTCAACCCACGGGTCCGAACGAGTTGTTGCAGTTGATTCGCATAGCGCTGGCGGCGCGGCTCGACCCCACCCACGATGAGTCCGCGCACCGGCCAGCCGCGCGCGCGCAGCCGGGCGATCAGTTCGATAAAGTCCTCGTGGCCCTTGAGCCGGCTCAAGCGTCCTGGCAGGGTCAGCACCGGCACAGCGGATCGCAGGGGATACTCCTGTCGCCAGTGGGCCTGCCAGGCGGCGGACGGTTGATAGCCATAGGGAAACGCCGCCGGGTCCACGCCGCGCGGAATGACCTGAATCCGCACCGCCGGCAGTTCGGGATAATGGCGTTGCAGATAGTCACGCACGGTTTCCGAGACTGCAATCACCCGCTCGCCCCAGGTCATGATGGCGCTATAGCGGGACACCGAATACAGGCCGTGAACGGTGGTGACGAACCGGGGCCGGGTCGCCGGATCCATACCCCGCCAGGCCAGCCAGCCGATCCAGGCCGGCAACCGCGAGCGGGCGTGCAAAATATCGATATGCTGTGCGGCCAGCCAGCGCCGTAGGGGCCGCACCCAGCGCAAGGTCAGCGGGGACTTGACGCCCAGGGGCCAGGCCAGATGTTCGCTGCCCGCGCCCACCAGTTCCGGGACCAGTCGCCCGCCGGCGGAAATCACCAGGGAGCGATGCCCACGCCGAACCAGTTCCCCGGCGACCTCGACGGCGCCGCGTTCCACGCCGCCCCCGTTCAGGGCTGGCAACAACTGGGCTACGTTCAAACCAGCCATTGCTCGACAATCCAGCGGGCGCAGCGCTCTGCTTCGTTGAAAATTCCGGGGGGACGCCGCAGCGTTAACTCTCGCCGCCAGTCCGCGAAGGGCGTGACCCAGCCTTCAGCGGCCAGGTGGTCCACTCCCCGGCTGATACGGTTGGGGCGCTGTCGCGGCACACCCAGCACGCCTACGGCGGCGCCCGCGGTCAGCGCCTCGTAGATCATGGACACGCTGTCGGCGCTGACCCAAACCTGCCCCGACCGCGCCAGTTGCGCCGGCAGCCAGTCCGGATCGGTTTGGGTCACGGGAACCAAAGTCAACCGGGATCCGGCGACTTCCCGCCAGTCAGCGAGAAAGTTGCCTGGGGTGCGGCGGGACGTGGTTAAGGTCCAGTGCATGGTGGAATCGGCGGCGACAATGGCGGCAATCTGCCCGCGCAAGGCGGCGCTGTCCCAGCCGAAGTGGCTGGAGGGGCCGCCGATCAGGAACAGCCCGCGATCCGGCTCTAGGGTCGAGGAGGGTTGAATCCGGTTCAACGCCCCCCGGGTGATGAAGACGTTGGGACGGGACGGCAGGGCGTCGTGTTCCGGGACCAGACCGAGATCGAACCATGCCAACGGCAAGGTGGGACGCATCAGCACGATGGTGCGTCCACCACAGGCGCGCCGAGCGGCCAACAGCGACAAATGCGTACCGTGACCGGCCCCGATCAGCAGGTCGGGCGCCGGCAAGGCCGCCGACTCCGGCCAGCGCCGCGACCACAGCGCGCGCAAGGCCGCCGACCAGGGCAGCGGCGGCAACGTCACCGGGTGGATGGGTCGCAACGCCGCCAGGGCCGCGATCAGCCCCAGGCTTTGGTTATCGTGGCCGGCCTTGCCATCGCTGAAACGCCAGATTTGCCAAGGCCGGGCAGGCCATCGCGCACAGTCCACTATTGCCCCACGCCGCTGATCACCGGCCGCCAAGGCAACGCGCCAGGCCAAGCGACCCAGTGAGGGTTGACGCTCAGTCCACCAGGAGGAAATCCGCGCCGCAATACGGGCATTTGGCTTTGCCGGTGGCTTCGATGGACAAATAGACTTTGGGATGGGAGTTCCAGAGCATCATGTCGGGCAGCGGGCAGGACACCGGCAGATCGGCGCGGCTGACTTCGTAGGTTTTTTGGGCGTTGGCAGGGGTTTTAGCGGGAGCGGCGGCGGAAACGGCGACCATGGCGTTATTCTCCGGGTTGTAGGTCATCCACGATGTTGAAAGTGCGAAGGCAAAGGGGCGTGGTCGCTGAAGTCAGGCCAGCGTGAGCCATTCGGGATAGTGATCGCGGCGGCCGTGAACCTGGTCAAAATACAGGGCTTGCAGACGCTGGGTGAGCGGCCCGCGCTGACCGGCGCCGATAGCGCGGCCATCCACCTCGCGAATCGGCGTCACTTCGGCGGCGGTGCCGGTGAGAAAGGCTTCATCGGCGATGTACACCTCGTCGCGGGTGATGCGCTTTTCCTTGACCGGAATCCCCAGATCAGCAGCGAAGCGCAGGATGGTGTCGCGGGTGATGCCTTCCAGGGCCGAAGTCAAATCCGGGGTGTAGAGCACGCCATCGCGATAGATGAAGATGTTTTCACCGCTGCCCTCGGACACATAGCCCTCGGTATCCAGCAGCATGGCCTCGTCGTAGCCGTCGCGCACGGCTTCGGCCAGCGCCAGCATGGAATTCATATAATTGCCGTTGGCCTTGGCCTTGCACATCGTGACGTTGACGTGGTGGCGACTGAACGAGGAAGTACGAATGCGGATGCCACGCTCCATGTTCTCCGCTCCCAGATAAGCGCCCCATTCCCAGGCCGCGACGATGACGTGGACTTTGAGATTGTCCGCGCGAATCCCCATGCCTTCGGAGCCGTAGAAGCACATCGGGCGGAGGTAGGCGCTGGCCAAATGGTTGGCGCTGACAGCCTGTCGACAGGCGGCGTTGATTTCGTCCTTGCTGTACGGTATGGGCATACCGACGATGTGGGCCGAGCGAAACAGGCGGTCGGTGTGGGCCTGAAGCCGGAAAATCGCCGCGCCCCGGTCGGTGGCGTAGGCGCGAACGCCCTCGAACACCCCCATGCCGTAGTGCAGGGTGTGGGTCAGTACATGGGTGTTGGCTTCGCGCCAGGGCGCCAGTTCACCGTCATACCAAATGAGACCATCGCGGTCAGACATCGACATCGTTTCTATCTCCGCTGGCTTGTTGTCAGGGATCAGGGATCAGGGATGAGCGAGAGGACTCGCTGCCCGCTATCCGGCCATCAGCCGCCGCCAGATGCGGATGACGCTCGCGCGCTCGTCCTGCGCCTCATCCACGGGAATCCAGGCCGGTTGTTCTTGCAGCTTGAGCTGATGGATGCGCCGGCGTAAGACCCGATACGCATGACGCAGTCGGGCCGCATCGGCAATGGACAACACGCCAAACCGCTCCAGCCCATCCAACTGACGAATGTTGTCGGGATAAATCAGCAAATCCGGGTAGCGGCTGGCGTTGGCCAGCACGCCATATTGCACCATAAATTCGATATCGGCGATACCGCCCCGGCCCTGCTTCAGGTCGAAGACCTCGGTCGTGCTGGCGTCCAGTTCGCCCCGCATCCGTTCGCGCATCTCGCAGACTTCCTGCCGCAAAATCACCGGATCGCGGGCCGATCCCAACACGTCTTGGCGAATCGCCCGGAACCGCTCGGCCAGCGCTGTCGGCCCTGCGACCACCCGCGCCCGCGTCAGCGCCTGATGTTCCCAGGTCCAGGCCTGATGGCGCTGATATTCAGTAAAGGCTTCAAAAGAACTGACCAGGAGACCAGCCCGCCCGCTGGGCCGCAGCCGGGTGTCCACTTCATACAGATCGCCCGCCCCAGTGCGAGTGGTCAGCCAGTGAATGATGCGCTGCGCCAGCTTGGCGAAAAAGGTGGGATTGTCAATCGAACGCGGCCCGGCGGTGACTTGCTGCTGGCCGGCGCTGTCGTGGAGAAACACCAAATCCAGATCAGAGCCGTAGTTAAGCTCAATGCCGCCCAGCTTGCCATAGGCGACGATGGCGAATCCGGCGTCCCGCTCCACCCCATCCACCACGCAACGGGGCCGGCCGAATTTTGGCAGCAGATCGGCCCAGGCCAGCTCCAGCACCTGCCGCAGCAGCGTTTCGGCGATTTCCGTCAAATGGTCGCTGACGATCATCAGCGGCATGGCCCCGCTGACCTCGGCGGCGGCGACCCGCAGCACCTGCGCCTGCTTGAAATAGCGCAGCGCGTTTAACCGCTCCTCGGCGTCATCGACCGGCGCCCGCGCCAGTTGCAGCTCCAGTTCCGCCGCCAGTTGCCGGCGATTCAGCGGCGCATACAGCGCAGCGGGATTGAGCAGATCATCGAGCAACAAGGGAAACCGGGCCAGATGGACGCCGATCCAGCCGCTGGCGGCGCACAGCTTGACCAGATGCTCCAGGGTCTGCGGATGATCGGCCAGCAGCGCCAGATACACCGAGCGGCGGGCGACCGCTTCCAGCAGATTCAGCACCCGCTCCAGAGCGGCGGTCGGCTGCGGCGCGGTGCTGACCGCTTCCAGCACGCGCGGCATCAGCACATCCAGCCGCTCGCGTCCGCGCGGACTCATGGCTCGATAACTGAAGCCCTGCTTCAGCGCCCGCAGCCGGTTCCAAGCCAGCGCGGGCGGCTCGAATCCATGCTCGGTCAGTGTCCGCAACGCGGTTTCTTCACCCGGTTCGCCCTGCCACAACGCCGCCAGCCCCTCCTCGCCCGGTTCGGCGCTGACCGGCTCCGTCCCGCCGAACACCTGGGCAAAATGCTGGCTGACCGCTTCGACATGGCGGGCCAGTTCCTGGGTGAACGCGCGCCAGTCGGGCTGATTCATGGCGAAGGCCAGCCGCAGTTTCGCCGCGTCCTCCTCGGGCAGATTATGGGTTTGCTGATCGGCCCAAGCCTGCAAGCGATTCTCGACCCGGCGCAGAATGTCATAGGCCTGCTTGAGGCTGGCGACCGCCGGTTCCGGCAGACGACCGCTGGCGGCCAGATGATCCAGCACCCGCAGAATGCTGCGCTGGCGCAACGCGGGATCCCGCCCGCCGTAGACGAGCTGAAATGCCTGGCCGATGAATTCGATCTCGCGGATGCCGCCCGGCCCCAGCTTGATGTTGCGCCGCAGGCCCTTGCGCTCCATTTCCTGGGCGATCATCGCTTTCATGCTCCGCAGGGACTCGAAGGCGCTGTAATCCAGATAGCGCCGGTAAACAAACGGTCGCAGCCCCTCCAGCAAGCGTTCCCCCGCCTCTTGGTCGCCCGCGATGACCCGCGCCTTGATCATCGCGTAGCGTTCCCAGTCGCGGCCATGATTTTGGTAATAGTCCTCGAAAGCGGCAAACGAAATCGCCAGCGGCCCGGAGTCGCCAAAGGGCCTCAGCCGCATGTCCACCCGGAACACGAAACCCTCGGCGGTCGGTTCGGCCAGGATTTTGATCAACCGCTGACCCAGCCGGCGAAAAAATTCTTCGTTGCTGATGGCGCGCGCCCCGTCGGTTTGACCTTGACCGGGATAAGTGAAAATCAGATCGATATCGGAGGAGAAATTGAGTTCGCGCCCGCCGAGCTTGCCCATGCCCAGCACGACCAGTCGTTGCGGCTGACCGTCGGCGGCGCGCGGTTCGCCGAAGCGCCGGGCTTGCCAACCGTGCAACCGCTCCAGCGCCGCGCCCACCAGCGCTTCCGCCAGATCGGTCAAATCGCCCAGAGTCTCTTCCAGCCCGGCCAGTCCGGCCAGATCGCGCCAGGCGATGCGCACCATTTCGCGACGGCGGAAGCGGCGCAGCGCCACGCCCAGACGTTCCTCGTCGGTGGCTTCCATCAGCGCCGGCTCCAGGCGGAGCAGGTAGTAATTCGGCGGATAGCGGTTGGCCAGATCGCCGCAGGTCAGCAGGTCGGCCAACAGCGCGGGTTCGCGGCAGCAGGCGCGGGCGACGAATTCGCTGCACGCCCAGACCCGCGTCAATGGCTCCAGGTCCGCGCCCGTTGGTACGGGTACGCCGGCGGCCTGAGCGGCGGCGCTGAAGGTCTGCCAGTGGCGGGCGACTTCCGCTTGCAGGGCGGGCGGTAACGGGCGATTCGCCTCGTCCACTGGCGGGAGAGGAGATGGGAGTAAGGGCGTCATGGATAACAGCAACTCCAGCGCAGGCTATGAGCGAAGGAAAACGGTTGCCACGTTATCCCACAAGCCGCCCACAGAAAAGCCTTGGGTGCAATGGGACTTTTGCAGCGATTTTTATCCCTGTTCCCAGGCAAAGTCCACCGGGATGCGCTGCTCGCGGCTGGCATCCGCAGGCATAACCGTTCACTTCTTTCGTCCACCAGTCGGAGTGGGGTTGGGGGTGAGAGCGGTAGATTCAACGGTTTATCTCTCCCCCCCAGATCTGCTTGAAACCCGCTGACTGCTGGCCAGCGCCCAAAGGCGACGGTTGGCAGGGAAATGCGCTAGGCTGGAGGCCATTGCCCCTTTCAACCCGCCAAGGCCACCCTCTCATGAGCGACGCCGCCACCGCACCCTGGCTGCAACTGACTCTCGAAGCCCTCAAGCACTCGCCAGAACAACTGGAAGACGCCCTGCTGCAAGCCGGCGCGCTGGCGGTGACGCTGGCGGACGCCGGCGATCAGCCGGTGCTGGAGCCGGCTCCGGGCGAAACCCCCTTATGGGTCCAAACCTGCGTGACCGGGCTGTTCGATGCGCAGACCGACATCGAAGTGGTCAAAGGGCGGTTGCGGCGGTTTTTACATGTCCCGGTTCTGCCGGAATGCCGGTTAACTCCACTGGAGGAGCGGGATTGGGTGCGAGCCTGGATGGATCACTACCACCCGATGCGCTTCGGCCAGCGGTTGTGGATTTGTCCAAGCTGCCAGACTCCGCCGGATCCGGATGCGATCAATATCCGGCTGGATCCCGGCCTGGCGTTCGGCACCGGCACGCACCCGACCACGGCGCTCTGCCTGGAATGGCTGGAGGGCGCGGATTTGACCGGGAAAACCGTACTGGATTATGGCTGCGGTTCCGGGATTCTGGCGATTGCCGCCGTCCGGTTGGGCGCACGGCGAGTGTGGGCGGTGGATATCGATCCGCAGGCCCTCCTGGCCAGCGACGCCAACGCCGCCGAGAACGAGGTCGAGGAACGCCTGGAACTCAGCGCTCCCGAGGCGTTGCCCGCTGCGCTGAAGGTCGACATGCTCATTGCCAACATTCTGGCCGGCGTGCTGGTCCGACTGGCGCCGGAATTCGCCCAGCGGGTCAAGCCCGGCGGCTGTTTGGCGCTATCCGGCATTCTTGACGCGCACGCCGATGCAGTGCAGGCCGCGTTCAGCCGCGACTTCGTTTTCGGCCCCCGCCGGCAACACGAGGATTGGGTACTGCTGGAAGGGGTGCGGCGGGCGGATTGAGATTTGCCTGCCACCGCCGCGCCGGATCAGGACTCGTCCTCACGCGGCCAGGCCGGAATGCGCCAGTCCCAGGCCAGCGCCAGCAACCGCAGCCCGGTAGCGACGCCACCGCCGATGGCAAAGGCCATCAGCGGTTCCGCGCCCAGGGCGTTCGCTCCCAGAAAGGCCCAGCCGCCCACAAACGCGCACAGCGCATAGGGGCAGTGGTCGTGGAACACCAGCGGGATTTCGTTGCACAGCACATCGCGCATCACCCCGCCAAAGACTCCGGTGATCACGCCCATCAACACCACGACGATCAGCGGCAAACCCGCCGCCAGCGCCAGGGACGCGCCGGAAACGCTGAACAGTCCCAGGCCGAGCGCGTCGGTGACCTGCATCGCCCGGTGGGTCCACTGGTGGCGGATCAAGCGCAGCAGGGGCGGCGCGATCAGGGTCAGCGCCAGCACCAGCCAGACATACTCCTGATGTTGCACCCAGAACAGGGGCCGGCGGTCGAGCAGCACATCCCGCACCGTGCCGCCGCCGAATGCGGTCACGAAAGCGACGGCAAACACCCCGACCACATCCATTCGTTTGTGGACCGCTTCAATCAGACCGGAAATGGCGAAGACCAGCGTGGCGGCGATTTCGATAGTGGTGAGCAGAGGTTCGATAGTCATGGCGGCAGTGCGGCGATGGAGGTTGGCTGCGGGAAAAGTACCGCAATCGACCCTGACCGTCATCCATCGGCCACCTGCCGCCTACCTCGCGCTTCATCCCCATGGCGCGTTCCGGTATGATGCCCTTCCCTTTTTTCATGCGACTGTTCCCGATGCGGATTGGCCCCTACTTTCTCTCTTCCCCGGTGGTTCTGGCGCCCATGGCGGGCGTCAGCGACCGGCCATTCCGGCAGTTGTGCCGGCGGCTGGGTGCGGGGCTGGCGGTCTCGGAGATGGTCAGCGCCCAGCGCCGGCTCTGGGATAGCCGCAAAACCCGTTTGCGGCGGGATCACGCGGGCGAGCCTGAGCCGCGCAGTGTGCAGATCGTCGGCAACGACCCGCAGGCCATGGCCGAGGCCGCCCGGTTGAATGTCGATCATGGCGCGCAACTGATCGATATCAACATGGGGTGTCCGGCCAAAAAGGTCTGCGGCGCTCTGGCCGGGGCGGCGTTGCTGCGGGACGAGGCGCTGGTCGGGTGGATTCTGGAAGCGGTGGTCAACGCGGTTGCGGTCCCGGTCACTCTGAAAATCCGCACCGGCTGGGATTTGGCCCATTGCAACGGCGTCGCCATCGCCCGCCGGGCGGAACAGGCCGGCGTTCAGGCATTAACCGTCCATGGCCGCACGCGCGCCTGTGGCTACAGCGGGCCGGTGGATTACGCAACCATCCGCGCCATCCGGGAAGCGGTGCGGATTCCGGTCATCGCCAATGGCGATATCGACAGCCCGGAGCAAGCCCGCTGGGTGCTGGATTACACCGGCGCGGCGGCGGTCATGATCGGGCGCGGCGCTCAGGGCCAGCCCTGGATTTTTCGCGATATCGTCCACTTTTTGACCGCTGGTCAGCGGCTGCCGCCGCCCACCCTGGCGGAAACCGGCGAATGGATCATGGCGCATCTGCGCGATCTCCATGCGTTTTATGGCGAGTTTGCCGGCCTGCGCATCGCCCGCAAGCATCTGGCCTGGTACAGCCGGTCGTGGCCGGATGGGGCGCTGTTCCGGGCGCGGATGAACGTGGTCGAACAGGCGGATGAACAGTTGCGATGGACCCGTGATTTCCTCGACCAGCGGATCCACCCGGAGCGCCTGGCGGCATGAACATCCCTAATCCCGAACCCCCGGTTGACCTGCTGCCGGCCACGCCACTGCGCGAGCATGTGGCCGAAACCCTGCGCATCTATTTTCACAACCTCGGCGGCCAGGCGCCCAGCAACCTGTACGATCTGGTGCTTCAGGAGGTCGAAGCGCCGCTGCTGGAGAGCGTGATGAATTTCACCCACGGCAACCAGACCAAGGCGGCTATCATTCTCGGCCTCAATCGCGGCACGCTGCGAAAGAAGCTGCGGCAATACCGTCTGGGCTGAATCGGCGCAAAAAGGCATCCACAGCATGAGTCTGGCGATTTTTGATCTCGATAACACCCTGCTGGGCGGTGACAGCGATTATCTGTGGGGCCAGTTTCTGGTGGAGCAGGGTCTGGTGGACGGTGAGCATTACGAGCGCGAGAACCAGCGTTTCTATGACCAGTACCGCGCGGGCGCGCTGGATATTCACGAATTTCTGGCGTTCATGCTGCGGCCGCTGGCGGAAACGCCGCTGACTGAACTGCTGGCCTGGCGCCAACAGTTCATGACCGGGAAAATTCAGGCCATCCTGTTGCCGAAAGCGACCGAGTTGCTGGACCGGCATCGCGCGCGGGGCGATACCCTGCTGATTATCACCGCCACCAACCGCTTCATCACCGAACCCATCGCCGCACGGCTGGACGTAGCGCACCTGCTGGCGACGGAACCGGAGTTTATCGACGGGCGCTACACCGGGCGCACGGTCGGGATTCCCTGCTTCCGGCACGGCAAGGTGGCGCGGCTGGACCAGTGGCTGACCGCCACCGGCCATGATCTCGCCGACAGTTGGTTTTACAGCGATTCCCACAATGATCTGCCGCTGCTGGAGCGGGTCAGTCACCCGGTAGCGGTGGATCCCGATGACGCTTTGGCCGAACACGCCCGGCAACGCGGCTGGCCGATCATCAGCCTGCGTTGACGGTTGCGCCGCGACGCTAGGCGATCCACGGATTTTCGGTAGAATGCCACTCTTCTCCCGCAGCACCCCGCAGGAAGGGTAACGGTCATGTCAGCACGCATCGCAACGGTCCAGCGCGACACACTGGAAACCCGGATTCAGGCGCGCGTCAATCTGGACGGCGCGGGCCACGCGCAACTCGCCAGCGGTCTGCCCTTTCTCGACCATATGCTTGACCAGATCGCCCGCCATGGCCTGATGGACCTGGATATCGCCGCCCAGGGCGATTTGCATATCGACGCCCATCACACGGTCGAGGACATCGGCATCACCTTCGGGCAGGCTGTGCGGCAGGCGCTCGGCGACAAGACGGGCATTCGCCGCTACGGTCATGCCTATGTGCCGCTGGACGAAGCGCTGTCGCGGGTCGTGCTGGACTGCTCCGGGCGGCCCGGTCTGGAATATGGTGTGGAATTTCCCCGCGCCCGCATCGGCGAATTCGACGTTGACCTGTTCCGCGAATTCTTCCAGGGCTTCGTCAATCACGCGCTGATGACCCTGCATATTGACAACCTGCGCGGTCGCAACGCCCACCACATCGCCGAGACCGTGTTCAAAGCCTTTGGCCGCGCCCTGCGCCAGGCGGTCGAACCCGATCCCCGCACGACCGGCATTCCCTCCACCAAGGGCAGCCTGTAGCGGCCGCCGTCCATCTCCCGTTTTTCACGAGTCCGCCCGCATGACCCGCATCGCAATCATTGACTATGGCATGGGCAATTTGCGTTCCGTCGCCAAGGCGCTCGAACACGTCGCCCCGACCGCGCAGATTGGCGTGACCCAAAGCCGCCACGATATTTTGCAAGCCGACCGGGTCGTGTTTCCTGGACAGGGTTCGATCCGCGACTGTATGCGCGAACTGGCCCGCTGGGATTTGACCGACGTCGTGCGGGACGCCGCGCGGGGCAAACCGTTTCTGGGGCTGTGTCTCGGCCCGCAGGCGCTGCTGGACTTCAGCGAGGAGAACGGCGGCGTTGCCGGGCTGGGCATCCTGCCGGGGCGGGTGGTCTGGTTTGGCGAGTTGCGCGATCCGACGAGCGGCGAGCGGCTCAAGGTGCCGCACATGGGCTGGAATCAGGTCCGCCAGACTCAGGATCATCCACTCTGGCGCGGCATTCCCCAGGACAGCCGCTTCTATTTCGTCCATAGTTACTACCTGCAACCCGCTGACGCGGCGCTGACGGTTGGCCAGACCCACTATGGCTTCGCCTTTAGCTCGGCGATTGCGCGGGACAATTTGTTCGCCGTGCAATTCCACCCGGAGAAGAGCGCCCAGGCCGGGTTGCGACTGCTGGCCAATTTCGTGGACTGGAATCCCTGAGAGACTTCACTCTGAATCGGTGTGCTGCTGGAAGAAGCCGTTATGTTGCTGATACCCGCGATTGATTTGAAAGATGGTAAATGCGTGCGGTTGCGTCAGGGCCGCATGGAAGATTCAACAACATTCTCTGACGATCCTGTGGCGATGGCCGGGCGTTGGGTAGACGCTGGCGCGCGCCGCCTGCATCTGGTGGACCTGAACGGGGCGTTCGCCGGCCAGCCGGTCAACGCCCAGGTCATCCGGCGCATTGCCCAGACTTTTCCCGATCTGCCGATTCAAGTCGGCGGCGGCATCCGTGATGAGCAAACCGTGGACGCCTATCTGGATGCGGGCGTCTGGTTCGTCATCATTGGCACCAAGGCGGTGCAGGAACCGGGTTTTGTCAATGAGTTGTGCGTGGAATATCCCGGCCACATCATCGTCGGGCTGGACGCAAAGGACGGGCGGGTGGCGGTGAACGGCTGGTCCAAGCTGTCCAAGCATAATGTCATTGACCTGGCGAAGATTTTTGAACGCTATGGCGTCGAGGCGATTGTGTATACCGACATCAGCCGCGACGGCATGATGCAGGGCGTCAATATCGAAGCCACGGTGCGGCTGGCGCAAGCCATCAGCATCCCGGTCATCGCCTCCGGCGGAGTCAGCACACTCGATGACGTGCGGGCGTTGGGCGCGGTGGAAAAAGAGGGCGTCATGGGGGCGATCATCGGCCGGGCGCTGTACGATGGAGCCATGGATCTAGCCGAGGCGCAGCGGCTGGCTTCCGGGGAGAATCTCTAGCATGGGACTGGCGAAACGCATCATTCCCTGTCTGGACGTGGATCGGGGCCGGGTGGTCAAGGGCGTCAGGTTCGTGGACATCCGCGACGCCGGCGACCCGGTGGAAATCGCCCGCCGCTACGATCAAGAAGGCGCCGATGAAATCACTTTTCTGGATATCACCGCCAGTTCCGACGACCGCGAGACCTTGGTGCATGTGGTCGAGCAAGTCGCCAGCGAGGTGTTCATCCCGTTGACCGTGGGCGGCGGCATCCGCACCCTGGACGACGTGCGGCGGATGCTCAACGCCGGCGCAGATAAGGTGTCAATCAATACCGCCGCGATTGCCCGGCCCGAATTCGTGCGTGAGGCCGCCGAGCGCTTCGGTAACCAGTGCATTGTGGTCGCTATCGATGCCAAATCCGTAACCCCTCCTCGCTTTCCAGGAGAGGGGGCGGGGGTGAAGGCCGAACCGCCGCGCTGGGAAATCTTTACCCATGGCGGTCGCCGGCCGACCGGCATCGACGCCATCGCCTGGGCGCAGCGCATGGCCGACTACGGCGCGGGCGAAATCCTGTTGACCAGCATGGACCGCGACGGCACCAAGCGCGGCTTCGATCTGGAACTGACCCGCGCCATCAGTGAGGGGGTCAGTATTCCGGTGATTGCGTCCGGCGGCGTGGGCACACTCGACCATCTGGCCGACGGCATTCTGCTGGGCAAGGCGGATGCGGTGCTGGCCGCCAGCATCTTCCACTTCGCCGAATACACCATTGAACAGGCCAAGCGTCATATGCAGGCGCAGGGAATTGAAGTGAGACTATGAGCGACAACTGGTTGGAGCAGATCAAGTGGACGGCGGATGGACTGGTTCCCGTCATTGCCCAGGACGCCAGCAGCGGCCGGGTGCTGATGATGGCCTGGATGAACCGGGAAGCGCTGCAACGCACGGTGGCCTGCGGTGAGGCGGTGTACTGGTCGCGCTCGCGACAACAGCTTTGGCACAAGGGCGAAACCTCCGGCAACACCCAGAAAGTCCAGCGCATCCGGCTGGATTGCGACGCCGACGTGCTGCTGCTGGATATTGAACAGATCGGCGGCATCGCCTGTCATACGGGACGGCAGAGCTGCTTTTTCGCGGAACTGCGCGACGGGCAATGGGTGACCATCGACCCGGTGCTCAAGGATCCGCGTGAGATGTACGGGTCATGAACGATGTGCTTGCGCTCGATGATACCTTGCGCGCGCTGGCGGCGATTCTGGAAGCGCGCAAGCAGGCCGATCCCGACCGTTCCTATGTCGCTCGCCTGTACGCGAAGGGCCTGGACGCCATTCTCAAAAAGGTCGGCGAGGAAGCTGCTGAAACCCTGCTGGCCGCCAAGAACGATGATCCCGAGCATCTGGTGCGTGAAACCGCCGATCTCTGGTTTCATACCCTGGTCATGCTGGCCCATCAAGGGCTGGGGCCTGATGCGGTGCTGAACGAACTGCGCCGCCGTTTGGGCACGTCGGGTTTGACCGAAAAAGCCGCTCGCACTGCTGACTAGTGCGAGCGCCGCTTTCCCCCATTATTCAGAGGCACATTAAGTTATGCATTTCAGTATTTGGGAATTAATGCTCATCCTGGTGATCGTCCTGGTGCTGTTCGGCGGTAGCCGGCTGCGTAATCTCGGTTCCGACCTGGGTTCGGCCATCCGGGGTTTCCGCGACGCCATGAAGGAAGGCGGCAAGCCGGAAGCTGCTGAGGAAGACCCTAAAAAACTCGAACAGCCCACCGCTCCTCAGGAACGGACGAGCGGCGCGGCGGCGGGTTTGCACGACCCACTCGCCAAGGATCGCGAGAAGGTCTGAGCACGGGATCACGCTGGCATGTTCGAAATCGGCTTCTGGGAACTGGTCATGGTCGGCGTCGTCGCGCTGATCGTGGTCGGCCCCGAACAATTGCCTGGACTGGCCCGCAAAGCGGGTTTCTGGCTGGGCAAGGCCCGCCGGATGATCGACGAGATCAAGGCGGATGTTGACCGGGAACTGCATTTCGAGGAACTCAAGCAGACTTTGCGTCAGCAGGCGGATCTGAGTGAAGTCCAGAATGTGGCTGAGCAGATGAAGTCGTTGCGCCGGGAGGTCGAGGAAGAGTTCGACGATCCGGGTCCGCCGCCGGACTGGCAGCCGGGGATGTCTGCCGCACCGCCGCCGCCAGGCTGGCAGCCGGGGATGTCTGCAGCGCCACCGCCGCCCGGCTGGCAGCCGGGGATGCCCACTGCACCGCCGCCGGGCTGGACGCCGACTGACGCACCGCAAGTTCCGCCACAACCCGAATCAACGCCGGTTTCCCTGCAAAAACCACCGCCGGTGGTCTCTCCAACCTCCCCGCCGCCCACCACGAATTGACCTCCTGTGTCCGACCCCGATCGTGAGCAACCCTTCGTTAGCCATCTGCTCGAACTGCGTAGCCGGCTGCTGCGCATCGTCGGCGGCATCCTGCTGGTGTTCGTGGCGCTGTCGCCGTTCTCCAACCCGATCTACAGCGCGCTGGCCGTTCCCCTGACCCGGCACATGCCGGCCCAGAGCAGCATGATCGCAATTGACGTGCTGTCGCCGTTTCTGACCCCGCTCAAGTTCACCCTGATCCTGGCGGTTTTCATCGCCATTCCCTGGATTTTCTATCAGGTCTGGGCCTTCGTCGCGCCGGGTCTGTATCAGCGGGAAAAGCGGCTGGTCCTGCCCATTCTGCTGTCCAGCACCCTGCTGTTCTACTGCGGCATGGCCTTCGCCTACTTCGCGATCATGCCGATCTTTTTCGCCTTCATCACCACCACAGCCCCGGAAGGGGTCGCAGTGATGACCGACATCAATCGCTACCTCGATTTCGTCATGACGATCTTTTTCGCCTTTGGGGTGGCGTTCGAGGTGCCGGTTGCTACGGTGATTCTGGCGCTGGCCGGTATTCTCTCGCCCGACGCCATGGCCGCCAAACGGCCTTATGTCATCGTCGGCGCGTTCGTGGTCGGCATGTTGTTGACGCCGCCGGACGTGATCTCGCAAACCCTGCTGGCAATACCGATGTGGCTGCTGTTCGAGGTCGGGATTTTCGTTTCCCGATTGTTGTTGCGGCGACGCAGCGAGGTTCGGGCAGCGAGCGGATAACGTGTGCAGGTTGGAGGCGGAAGCCCTGCGAGCCGTGCGCCGAGCGTTGCGGCGCAAAAACCCGCCGGTAAGCGTTCAGTCCCCTCACCCCCACTCATGGGGGAGCGGGTTAGGGTCACTGCCATTAAGTTAAGGATGAGCGGTGCCAGACCTACAACGCCCAGACTGGGTTTTCCGTCATTCCCGCGTATGCGGGAATCCAGTAATACCGTTTATCGATAGATTTTATCTTTTTCAGATCAAAAACGACCCCGTTCGTCATACCCGCGAAAGCGGGTATCCCGTTGCTCAGCGGCTGCCTGGATTTCCGCCTTCGCGGGAATGACGAAAACCTATTGAGAATTGGTATAACTTGTTGAAAAGAATGGATACCCGCCTTCGCGGGTATGACGAAAAAGGTAGACTACCGAAAGTCGTGAATCCTTAACTTAATGGCAGTGAGGGTTAGGGTGAGGGGGTCAACGGTTGAATCGACGACCCTCTCCCCCAACCCCTCTCCCGCCAGCGGGCGAGGGGAGTGAACGGCTACACCCGCCTCAATCCGCCCGTTCCACCTTGACCACTTTAATCATGTTCGCACCGCCGGAAACGCCAATCGGCACCCCGGCGGTGAACACTACAATCTGGCCTTCCCGCACCAAGCCCTTGTTGAGCAGAAACTCGGTGGCCGAACTCAGCAGATCGTCCACCGAGCTGACCACAACGCCCAGTTGCAGCGGGATCACTCCCCAGACCAGCGCCAGCTTGCGCAAGGTTGCGGACTTCGGACTGAAGGCGATCAGCGGCGCCAGGGGCCGGAACTTGGCGAGGCCGAGCACACTCGCCCCGCTGTTGGTGAAGCCGACCAGATAGCAGGCGCACACCTTGTCGGCCAAATCCATGGTGGCGAAGTGGACAGCGTCCTCGATCCGCAGACAGGCTTTGGCCAGCAATTCTTCCTGGGTCAACACGCTCTTATGCATCAGGGTCTTAAAGATATCGCTGGCCTCGATGCTCAGAGCGATATCCCGCATCATCCGCACCGCCTCCACCGGATACTGACCGGCGGCGGTTTCCGCTGACAACATCACGGCGTCGGTCCCGTCGAGAATGGCGTTGGCGACATCATTGGCCTCGGCGCGGGTCGGACGCGGGTTATTGATCATCGACTCCAGCATCTGAGTAGCGGTAATGACCGGTTTACCGGCGATATTGCACTGGCGAATGATGCTTTTCTGCATCAGCGGCACGTCCTGCGGCGAGGTCTCTACGCCCAGATCGCCGCGCGCGACCATGATGGCGTCCGCCACGGCAATGATATCCTCGATATGCGCCAGGGCTTCCGGTTTCTCGATCTTGGCGATGATCGGAATCTTGCGCCCGTACACGGTCAGCATCAGGTCAATCAGTTCCTTGATGTCGCCGGCCTCACGCACGAACGACAGCGCGACATAATCCAGATGGTGATCGTAGGCGAACTGCAAATCGGCGCGGTCCTTGGCGGTAATCGCGGAGATTTTCAGCTTGACCTGCGGCAGATTGACGCCCTTGCGCGGTTTCAGCCGACCGCCGTTGACGACCCGGGTCAAAATCTCGCGCCCCTCGATCCGTTCCACTGTCAACTCAAACAACCCATCATCCATCAGCACCCGGTCGCCGGGCTGAACCTCTTCATGCAGGCGGGGATGATCAATGGACACTTTCTTGATCCCGTCATGAACGCCGCCGACTTGATCTTCGGTGGTCAGCACCAGGTTTTCGCCAGCCGCCACCTCCAGATACTCGCGGTCCAGTTGACCGAGGCGAATCTTCGGACCCTGCAAATCCTGGAAAATGGCGACATGCCGGTTCAGCTTGCTCGCAGCTTCCCGCACCCCTTGAACGGCCAAGGCATGGTCTTCGAAATTGCCATGCGAAAAGTTCAGCCGAATCACGTCCGCCCCCGCGCGCAACAGCGCTTCGATGGTGTCCGGGTGGCGGGACTGCGGTCCCAGTGTCGCCACAATCTTGGTGAATTTCATGCTGTTGGCCATATGTTTGTCGCCCCTGGTCAGAGAAAGTGGTACTAAAAATAAAAGAATCAAACGGTTATTCTTGTTGTTGGACGCCACTGAGTCTAGCGGACGCCGCTGTCCGATCAAACCCGTGCGGGCGGAAATTTGCGTCAGTTTGATTAAACTGATTCGGGCAACGGCAAGAACTCACGCGAGGTTTTCAATGACTGACGTTTTCACCTGCATCCTGCGCATCGAAGCACCCGAAGTTGTGCAATGCGACCCGTCCGGTAAAAATCCGGCGTTCACTCTCACCTTCGTCGCCGATGGGCCGATCCCTTTTTCACAACTCATTCTGCACGCCCCGGATGGGCCGCGTCTCTTCAAGGGAGAGGCGCTGGAAGAGACCGTCGTTGAAGGCGATTACCATTACACCACGGTTATTCCCGCCGGGCTGCTGTGGCCGGGCGAGATCACCGTACAGGCCGAGGGCTGCCGCAAGGCCGACTTGAGCCAGGCTGGCGGCGGTGACTGGATCAAAGCGTTTCAGCGCCTGCGGCTGACCCCCGGCGTCAAGGCTGCGCCGGTGATCCGGGTGGCGACCGGGCCGGATGCGGCGCCGGTCAAGCTGTACTTTGGCATTCACAAGCACATGCATCAACCCTACTACAACGCCACCGACCGCCGGTACTGGGATGGCGAGAAGGACGGGATTTTCGGGGCGCGCGGCGGTCCGTACACCCATTTCATTCCCACCGCTGTGCGTCAATATATCGGCGGCGGTCTGCCGCACGCCGGTTTGTCCACCAGTTGGAGCGGTTCGCTGATCGAACAGCTTGATCGCTGCGCCGCCGATGGATTGTGTGGCGGCCGCTTCGCCGGCTGGAACCATGAGTTGCGCGCCGTGGCCCAGGAACAGACCGCGCTCGGTCATCCCCGAGTGGATTTTTCTGCCTTCGGCTTTTTTCATCCGCTGATGGCGCTGATTCCGGCGCGCGATATCGTTAAACAGGTTGAATGGCATCGCGGCATCATTCGCGCGGCGTTTGGCATTGAGGCGTCCAGCGTGATGTTCCCGCCGGAAACCGCTTTTCATGTGCGCATGATTCCGGCGCTGAATCAGGCCGGGATCAAGGCGGTGATTTACGACTCCATTCATCGTTTCCGCGCCTGTCAGGATTATCCCTATGCCGGGATCAACGAGGGCATGTTGCCGCCCAATCCGGCCGAGCAGGTTAATCCACCGGTCAATGACTGGTTGCAACTGCGTAATATCTGGGCGGGGTCTAAAATTTCGCCGAGCCTGCTCAAGCCGGAATATGTGCAATATGAAGACCCGGACGGTAAGGTGCATAAAATCATTGCCGTTCCTGCAGAACGGTATATCGGCAATGAAGACGCGCGCGGCGGCTTTGGAGCGCTGCAATACCCTGATGTATTGGGGCAGGTCTATAACCAGATTGTCGATACCGGTTCATTCGATCCAAAGCATCCGCCATTTTTCCTGCTGCATTCCGATGGCGATAATCACGGCGGGGGCGCGGACAGCTATTACAACCATAATACCGGGCAACTGGTGCAATGGTTGCAGGGCGATCCGCGATTTGAATTAACCACGGTGCATGATTATCTGGACCGCTTCCCGCCTGATCCGAGTCGGGCCGCGCATATCGAACCGGGATCGTGGAGTGGCGCGGACAACGGCGATCCGCAGTTCATGAAATGGTTTAGCCGTTACGATCAGCCCTATTCGCCTGATCTCAATTCATGGGCGGTGCTGACGGCATTTCAGAACATGGTTCACGCGCTGGAGGACGCTGTTCCCGGCAAACCGTGGCTGGACGACATTGCCCGGCTGATGCTGAACGCCGAAACCAGTTGCTACTGGTACTGGACCGGCCAGCAGGTCTGGGATCAGCAGGTGACCCACGCCGCCAACGCCGGTTATGCGATGGTCAAAAGCGAAGTCGACGCTCTGATCGCAGCGGGCAGGGATTGCACCGGCCCGACGATTTTTGCGCCGTGGATCACGCCGGAAAATCCGGGCGGCAAGCGCTGGGGCCAGGGCTGTTTGCTCGACGCGCCGCGCGAAGGCACGGTACATACTTTTGTCCATGACATCAGCGGCTTGAAACGGGTGACGCTGGTGTTGCGCACCGCCGCCGGTGAAACGGCGATCGCGATGACCGACCACGGTCCGTATCCATCGCAGACCGGCGCGGCGCTCACCGCCCACTATTTCACCGCCCAACTGCCGGTTGGCGCGGGCGATGTGCGCTATTACCTGGAGGCCGAGGACGGCAAGGGCAATATCGCGCGCGGGGCGCTGGAACGAGTATATTTGGCTTAAAAAGCAGTCCACTGCAATCCGGGACCGACGGCTGGGCGCACCGAAGCCGGTTCCGGATTCGGGCCTTATCGGGCGCTCCGTCAGCCAGCCCACGGTCAATCATGCTACAATATCAACCCTTTCCGTAACCGTTCACTCCCCTCGCCCGCTTGCGGGAGAGGGGTTGGGGGTGAGGGTCGTTGATTCAACGACTTACCCCCTCACCCTAACCCTCTCCCCCTTGGCAGGGGGCGAGGGGACTGAATGATTACCCCTTTCCAGTCTGCCGTCCGGCTTGGAAAGCGGTCTCATCGTCAAACCACCCTCATTGCAGCGCCGCCGCTGTCAAATCAGCGCGGAGTAAGGTTCCCCATGACTGCCATCGCTAAAGAAATCCTGCCGGTTAATCTTGAAGATGAAATGCGCCAGTCCTATCTCGACTACGCCATGAGCGTCATCGTCGGGCGGGCTTTACCCGATGTGCGCGACGGTCTGAAACCGGTGCATCGGCGGGCGCTGTTCGCTATGCACGAACTCGGCAATGATTGGAACAAGCCCTATAAAAAATCGGCGCGCGTAGTGGGTAACGTCATCGGTAAATATCATCCGCATGGTGATACAGCGGTCTATGACACAATTGTCCGGATGGCCCAGCCGTTCTCACTGCGTTATATGCTGGTGGATGGACAGGGAAATTTTGGTTGCTTTACGGGTGATACAAAAATCAAGCTGACGGATGGAACTGAAAAGAGTTTCGCTGAGCTGGCTGAATTACCGCCTGATGAGATTTTTCATGTTTATGCGATTGATTATAAAAATGATATCGTCGTTGCAGAAGGTCGTTTTTCACGAATCACTCGCCATAATGCGCAGTTACTGGAAATTTTATTAGATAATGATCAGAGAGTCTGTTGCACTCCAGACCATCTTTTCATGCTGCGTGATGGAACTTACAAGGAGGCCAAGTATTTAACCCCGGAAGACCGTTTAATGCCAGGATCTTATGATCATTCTAATCGATTGGATAATGCCCTACCCAATAATCATCGCATCATAACCAAATTTATTATCGATAAAACGGCTGATGTTTATGATATCACCGTAGACGAACATCATAATTTCCTTTTGGCCTCTGGAGTGTTTGTCCACAACTCCATAGATGGGGATTCCCCGGCAGCCATGCGCTATACCGAAGTGCGCATGGCGCGCATTGCTCATGAGTTACTGGCCGATCTGGATAAGGAAACCGTCGATTTCGTCCCTAACTATGACGAGTCGGAATATGAACCGTCGGTTTTTCCCACCCGCCTGCCCAATTTGTTGGTGAATGGCTCTTCCGGCATTGCCGTCGGCATGGCCACCAATATTCCACCGCACAATCTTGGCGAGGTGATCGACGCCTGTATGGCGCTGATTGAAAATCCGGCGCTCAGCATTAGCGAACTGATGCGCTACATTCCGGGGCCGGATTTTCCCACCGCCGCGTTGATCAACGGCACGCGCGGGATTCGTGAAGCCTATGAAACCGGTCGGGGCCGCGTTCAGATGCGCGCCAAAACTGAGATAGAAACCGATGAAGTCCGCAATCGGCAAGCCATTATCGTTACTGAATTACCCTATCAGGTCAACAAGGCTCGGCTGATTGAGAAAATTGCCGAACTGGTTAAGGAAAAGAAGCTGGAGGGTATTTCTGAATTGCGCGATGAATCCGACAAGGATGGCTTGCGCATTTATATCGAATTGCGGCGCGGCGAGACCGCTGAGGTGGTGCTCAACAACCTGTTTTTGCATACCGCGCTGCAAGGCGTGTTTGGCGTCAACATGGTGGCGCTGGTGGAAGGGCAACCCCGCCTGCTCAATCTCAAGCAGATACTGGAAGCGTTTCTGACCCATCGTCGCGAGGTGGTGGTGCGGCGCACCGTGTTCGATCTGCGCAAGGCCCGCGAGCGCGCCCACATCGTCGAGGGGCTGGCGGTGGCGCTGTCCAACCTCGACCCACTGATTGCGCTGATCCGCGCCGCTACGGATTCCGCCGCCGCCAAGGCTGTACTACTGGAACGGGTGTGGACGCCGGGCGTAGTCACCGCGTTTTTGGAACAGACCGGCGCGGCGGCCTCGCGGCCAGAGGATTTGCCAGCGGAATTGGGCCTGAGCGGGACGGGTTACCGGCTGTCGCCGGTTCAGGCCCAGGCGATTCTGGACTTGCGGCTGCACCGGCTGACCGGGCTGGAGCAGCGCAAACTGCTGGACGAATATCAGGAACTGCTGGTCCGGATTCAGGATGATCTGGAAATTCTCACCCTGCCGGAGCGGTTGACGGCGGTGATTCGCGCCGAACTGCTGGAATTGCGCGCCCAGTATGGCGACGTCCGCCGCACGTTGATCCTGCCCGACGAGCAGAATCTGAATCTCGAAGACCTGATCAACGAGGAGGCGATGGTGGTGACCCTGTCGCACGCCGGCTACGTCAAGGCGCAACCGTTGTCGCTGTACCGGGCGCAACGGCGTGGCGGGCGGGGTCGAGCGGCGACCACGGTCAAGGAAGAGGATTTCGTGGACAAGCTGTTCATCGCCAGCACTCACGACACGATTCTGTGCTTCTCCAACCGTGGCCGGGTGTACTGGAAGAAAGTCTATGAGTTGCCCCAAGCGGGCCGCATCGCGCGGGGCCGTCCTATCGTCAATCTGCTGCCGCTGGAAGAAGGCGAGCGCATCAACGCGGTGCTGGCGGTGCGCGAGTTCAGCGCTGACCATTATGTGTTTTTCGCCACCACCAGCGGCACGGTCAAGAAAACCCCGCTGTCGGAATATTCCCGGCCCCGCGCCAGCGGCATCATCGCCATTGATCTGCGCGACGGCGACCAGTTGGTGGACGTGGCTCTGACCCACGGTCAGCGTGACATCATGCTGTTTACTGATGCTGGCAAGGCGTTGCGCTTCGAGGAAACCGAGGTGCGCAATACGGGGCGCTCGGCCTGCGGAGTGCGCGGCATTCGCCTGGACGAGGAGCAAAAGGTCATTGCCCTGATCGTGATCGGCGAGGGCGCGGTGCTGACCGTGACCGAGAACGGCTATGGCAAGCGCACACCGGTCGCCGACTATCCGCGTCATGGTCGTGGCGGCCAGGGGGTCATTTCCATTCAGACCACCGAACGCAATGGCCGGGTGGTCGGCGCGGTGCAGGTGGAAAATGATCAGGAAATCATGCTGATTACCGACGGCGGCACTCTGGTGCGCACGCCGGTTGAGGGCATTTCGCTGGTGGGCCGTAACACCCAGGGCGTTACTCTGATCCGCTTGCAAGGCGGTGAAAAACTGACCGGAATCGAGAAGATCGAAAGCATGGGTGAAGCTGAGGTAGAGGACGACGCCAGTGATGAGAGCGATGCGGGACTGGACAACGGCGACGCAGGCGGAGAAGACTGATGAGCGAAATCGACCGGTTGCACGCGCTGCGGGAACAGATTGACGGGCTGGACCGACAGATTCAGACGCTGATATCCGAGCGGGCGCGCTGCGCTCAGCAGGTCGGCACGATTAAACAGGCGGCAGGCGC
>Ga0209573_1001469_pt1 | contig 36282 bp, 26 predicted proteins | sample TNRBio252014_DNA_FD_185870 | JGI IMG/M metagenome (GOLD analysis project Ga0209573, IMG submission 185870) | Wastewater treatment Type I Accumulibacter community from EBPR Bioreactor in Madison, WI, USA - TNR Reactor_6/25/2014_ DNA (SPAdes)... | ecosystem: Engineered > Bioreactor > EBPR >...
GTCGCCGTCGAGGTAATAATTTATGAAGGTGAGGCCGTCGTCGGTCATGCTATTGCAGTCATTGTCGAGGCCGTCACAGATTTCCGGGTTGCCAGGGAATTTGGCTGGTTCGCTGTCGTCGCAGTCGCCGCCGCCAATAGGACTGGAAGTATAGCCTACGCCTGGAGAGCTGCACGCCAGCACCGCGCTACCTGTGTAATAACCGTCGCCGTCGCTGTCTAAAAACCAAGCGATTTGTACGCCTTCATCCGTGGATCCATCACAGTCATTATCTATACCATCGCAGATTTCGGTAGCATCGGGGTTGATGCTATCATCGGAATCGTTGCAGTCGTCGTTATTGGTTACGAAGAGCGGGCCTGGAGGAGCGCAAGCGCTTATTGGCGTAGCATTTTCATCGCCGTAGCCGTCTGCGTCGCCGTCGAGGTAATAATTTATGAAGGTGAGGCCGTCGTCGGTCATGCTATTGCAGTCATTGTCGAGGCCGTCACAGATTTCCGGGTTGCCAGGGAATTTGGCTGGTTCGCTGTCGTCGCAGTCGGTATTATTGGCCACATACCCAGTGGGCTGAGTACAAGCCATCTGGCTCACCAACGGGTTGCCGTAGGTGTCGCCATCACTGTCCTGATACCAGGCAGTAGATGCCGTTACGGCTACAGTAGCGCTGCCACTGCCTGTACCTGCACAATTGGCGTCGCTGACGCTCACTATGGTGTAGTTACCCACTGGGGCATTGGTAATGGTGTATGGACTAGTTGCAATGCCCATCACCGGAATGTTGTTTGTGCCGTCGTTATATGTCAAATCCCAAGGGCCAGTACCGGTGAGTACGAAACTCACATTGGGTAACGGATCGCCTGAGCATACCGTGCCGCCGCCGGAAACGGTGGCTGTGGGTGCAGGGGTGAGGTTTACCGTAACATCCGTTGTTGAAAAACAACCTGAGGCAGCAGTTGCCGTGACGGTGTAGGTGGTTTGCGCAGTGACATTGCTTGCCAAAGGATTGGCGATAGAAGCATTATTGAGGAAAGTAGCAGGCGACCAACTATAAGTAGTTACGGGCACCCCGGTAGTGATTTCCAAACTCCAACTTCCAATACTGCCCGCATCGCCACTGGCATCATCGTAGACATACAAACTCCAAGTCCCGTTAGGATTAGTGCCGTCAAATACCCCTAGGCCAGTATTACTTACTGCGGAAGGTGTCATAAGGCCATTATAGCTGCTTCCGGCGACCCCATAAGTTCCCGAGGCGGGAAAACCGCTTGTCGGCAATGCCGGAGCGCCCGTCTGGAAGGTGTATGTTCTGTTGGTAATTCCGCCCGAACCGCCTATCCTATCGGTAAAAATAATAGAATGGGCGCCTGTGGGGCCAAACAGCACCATATCTATGTCAACGGGAAAGGCGTGCGTGAGGTTGGTGATGGTTACTTTTAAGTTGGTGACGGTTCCGGGTACACCGCTCACTAAGATGGTACTTGGATAAGGCGTAGCATTTCCACTTGAGTTGATGGTGATGTCACTTCCAGCTACCGTATTAACCAATTCGCCGGCAACCACGTTCAATTGGCTATTGCCGCCTGAGCAAACCGTTTCCGGCGTTGCAGTGATAGAAGAGACGGCGGGTTTAGTATCCACCGTCACCGTCACCGTAGCCGTATTTTGGCAGCCGTTGCCATCCGTGCCGGTGACGGTGTAGGTGGTTGTCGCTGTTGGGTTGGCGGTCACCATCGCACCGGTAGTCATATTCAGGCCGGTGGCCGGCGCCCAGCTATAAGTTGAAGCGCCCGAAGCAGTAAGAGCTACAGGCGTAGCGTCTGGATTGCAGATGAGCCCCGAAGAGGGGGATACCATTACGGTGGGCGGCGGGTTCACGGTCATGACAAATTCAGCGGTGGTTGCTGCACTTGGCCCCTGCGAGCAGGTGACTTCCACCACATAATACCGGGTGGCACTAATGGTACCTGTGTTATAGGTTGTGGCGTTGGCGCCCACATTGGTGTAAGGTCCGCCAGACGTGGCGGCTTCTTTCCATTGATAGCTGATGCCTACACCGCTTGAAGCGCCGTTAAGCGTCAGAACGGCGGCGGCGCTGACGCAAATGGACGCGGGATTTGAAGTAATCGTACCAGCAGTGGGCGTTCCTGAGCAAACATTGGGGTTGACGCCATTGAATTCATCTGCGCCTATGTCCGGGGCTAAGCCATTGGGTCGGGCGTCGCCGTCTATATCGGTGATAATACCTACCGCAGCTCCGCCCGATTCGAGGAGGGTGCTGGTAGCTGCGGGGATATGAAGATCGGTAGTAGAAGTGAAATTTGGATTAACTGACACAGAACTGGCATCTTTGGTAGTTTGTGCTTGCCAAAGTGCAAGTGTAGATCGATCCGCGCCATTATAGGCTACTAAATTTGTTCCGGTTACCCAATAATCATTATTATCAAGCGTGCCAAATGGAAAAGAAGCAGGAACGATTATGCAGTAATATTTGCTACCCGTTGCACCTGTTTGGGTCATGGAAAAGATATTATTCCTGATATCCGAGCCCGTAATACCGGTAGTTGTTAATTGAATACATCCGGAGTAACCCGGAGTAGCCGGGGCAAAATTTGCGGCGTTTATACTTATGGAGTTGTGATATATCTTCAGTCCTGTCGCTCCGGCACTAACCCTAATCCCTACAGCCAAATCCGTAACAGTAGCGCTTATTGAAGTGCTCCAGTTGGTGCTTTTAATGTCCCAGATGAAGTTATTGACAATGGTTATTCCAGAATTATTACCTGAGCCCGTAACGTGAATGCCATAAGCGCCACGCCCTGAGCTTTCCGGCTGTGCTATATCGTGTATTTTATTCGCCCTACATAACAATCCGGCATTCCCATTGGCTATTTCAATACCATTGATGGCAGTAGTAGATGAACTTGACTGGGCGCCACGAATATCGTTGCCTTCAACGATGGCGGCACTTGCTCCCGGGGTGGTAGTAGCCTGGGTGTTTTGCACATAAATACCGCGCGTTGAAACATCATCGGCAGCCGTTGCAGAGCCAATGATATTATTGCGGATAATCAGATTGTCCATGTAATTGGTACTCGTGCCGGCACAATAAATAGCGTAAGCGCACCTCCTGATTTCGTTATTTTCTATTGTAAGATTGTCATTGTTGTCTGATTGGCCAGATGTTGACACAGTAGTAGTACCGGAAGTGCCGGAATAAATGCCATAATTTGTAACAGTAGAAGTTGCGGAGCTTCTTGAACCTATTACGATACAGTTTTTGAACGTATTAAAAGTGGCGCCATCTGCAGATGAAGACGATGCAAACCGGATGACCACTACCCCGGTAGTCGTTACTGCGGCGGCCTGGAAGGTTAAATTTCTCGTACCTGCCGTATTGGGATCGTCTCCGTCAATTGTCACATTATCGGCGCCGTTAAATTCTATGACGCCACGACTTGCCGTCGGCGCGGCAGCAGAGTTAACGGTAACATTACCTAATGGTTTTATAGTGATGCTTGTGTAATTGGATGGAGCATTACTGCGTAGTAACGGAACAGCTACTGCCGGCTCTGTCGTATTAGCGGCAATCGAAATATCAATAACACCTTGATGCGTGCCTGCGTTAATTGCCGTAAAGGCAGCATTCAGGGTGGTGTAAGTCGCAAAAGCCGTTCCTCCGCTCGCCGTTACAAACACCGGGCAGCCAGCCCCGGCGGTGACCGTAAAGGTAGCGCTGTAGTTAGCGCCGCCGTTGTTGGATGTGTGCGAGCCCGAGCCGCCGCCGCCGCCGGTAAACGTAAAATTGGCGGTTGTGTAAACCTCTAAGGTATAAGTGCCGGGCAGGCGATTGGCCAAGAGGTTGATGTTAGCTGCATTCTGTTCCCACTGCTGGTCATTGGCGCCGCAGCCTGTGCCAAGGTTGGCGCTAAAAGGCAGGTTCACGGAAATAAATGAGCCGGAAGGACTGCCCGTAGGATAAACCCGATACCAGAGCGTGCCATTGGTGATGTCATCTCCGGGGCATTTGAAGGTCTTGTTCTGGCCGCCGTCCAATCGCAGGGTTCCAGTACACTGCACAAACGAGCCGAGGTTGGCGCCATTAAAATCCGGATTGCCCGTAGTAGCCTGCAAGTCGTAGAACAAATCGCCGGCGCCCGCATTGATGATGGCATAGCTTTCGAAGATACCGCTTTGCGCATTGATCCAAGATGTTGAAAGACAAATGGCTAAAAGAAGCGCCGTAAGCTTGTGTGCCTGAGGTAAAAAATTGTTCATGGCTTTACCGTATTAAATAATAAAACGCCTTCATATCGGGCATAACAACGCTCAAAGATAAAGGATAACTTAGCAAACTTTAGTGATTATCAGGCACTTTTAAGCCATTTTTAATTTAGCGTCTCCGTGGGCCGGTCGCCTGTGCGCCCGACGGCGGCAAATGCTTAGCCAAGCGCCCCGGCGGGCTTCTATCGGACCAGGGGGTGCAGTTTACCCGGAAGAGCGCAGCGAAGACGTGGCGGTATGACCGCCCCAAGGGAGGGTTACCCCCGACCGACGGGGTGGGCATATAGCGGAACACCCGGCGCCGCCCGTGTCGCTCATAAACGTGGATGATATGCGGCGGGGCCCCAAAAAAATACCCCCACCCCACCGATTTGCCCAAAACATAGGCGCGCGAGCCCTACAATAGCCAACAAATCTTATCTTCGCGCCAAACTCACGCTTGACTACGCCATGACATTTGACGTAACCATTCCCGTGCTGAATGAAGAGGCTACCCTCGCGCAAAATGTGCGCATCCTGCATGCCTTTCTCATCCATCACTTCCCCCAGGCGGAACAGTGGCGCATTGTCATTGCCGACAATGGCTCTACCGACCAAACCCGGAGCATTGCCCAACAACTGAGCGACGACCTGCCCGGCGTAAGCTGGGTGAGTGTGCCCCGCCGCGGCGTGGGCTTAGCCCTGAAAACCTCCTGGGGGCAATCAGAAGCCGATATAGTAGGCTATATGGACTTAGACTTAGCCACTGATCTGCCGCACTTTCTGGAGGCCTACCGGGCGCTGGCCGAGCAGGATTACGAGCTGGTATACGCCACCCGGCTACACCCGCAGGCCAAGGTTATTGGCCGCTCGCTCAAGCGCGAAATTTCTTCGCGGGTATTCAACTGGCTGCTGAAAGCGTACTTAGGTGTGAAGTTTTCCGACGGCATGTGCGGCTTTAAGTGGCTGCGCCGCGACGTATATCCGGCCCTGAATGCGGGAGGCGCTCAAAACGACGGCTGGTTCTTTAGCACCGAGCTGCTGACCGTGGCCGAGTGGCAGGGGCGCCGGGTGTATGAGCTGCCGGTGAAGTGGATTGACGACACCAGCAGCAGCCGGGTGAAGATATTGCCCTTAGCTAAGCGCTATATTCAGGCGATGGCGGCCCTGAAAAAGTTAAAACCCATTGATACTTCCCCAACCCAACGCAACCGATGAGCGACACCAACAAACCAAGCCTGGCGCTGGGAACGGCCATGTGGGGCTGGACGGTGGCCCCTGAAGCCGCCTTTGCTCTGCTTGATGCCTTTTATGCCGCCGGCGGCCGCGAGGTTGACGGCGCCACCAACTACCCCATCAACAAAATACCCGAAGATTTCAGGCGGGCCGAGCGCATACTGGCCGAGTGGGCGGGCGCGCATGGCGTAACCGATCTGAAGGTGATGATGAAGGTGGGCAGCATAGATAACCTGCGCTCGCCGGAGCACAACCTCAGCAAGAGCTTCCTGCTCATCTGCCTCGATGAGTACCAGGCTCTGCTGGGCGCCAACCTCGATACCCTGATGGTGCATTGGGATAACCGCGACAGCGAAGCCGATATTGCCGAAACCCTCGAAGCCTTAGCGATAGCCCGTCAGGCCGGCCTGCGCGTGGGCCTCAGCGGCATTCGTCACCCGGAGCGATACGCCCGGCTGAACCTCGACTTTGGGCTCGACTTTCGCATACAGATCAAGCACAACCTGCTGCAAAGCGACTATGCCCGCTACCGGGATTTTCATGGCTCCCGCCGCTTTATCGCCTACGGCCTCAATGCCGGCGGTGTAAAACTGCGCGCCGAGGAGTATGGCCCTGGCGCCTCCTTAGCCGCCCGGGGCGGCAACCCCGGCGAAACGCCCCCCTTGGTGCACGACCTGCGCCAATGGCTGGCTGCGCTGCCCAACGCCAATCGCCGCCCACTGCCCACCGCCATGAATCATCTGGGCATGATCTACGCCTGGTACCACCCCGACATCTCCACCCTGCTGGCCGGCCCCTCCAGCGCCGGGCAGATGCAGGATACCCTCAACTGGGCGCAGCATCTGGGGCAGTACGACTACTCCGACCTGTACCTGCAACTCCGAGATCTGGCGCAATAGGGCGCGCCGCCCAAACTACCCGCAGCTATGGCTTCCTCGACCGAAAACTACGACTTCCTCATCATCGGCGGCGGCATTTTCGGCGCTTATGCCGCCTTGTATGCCGCAGGGCGCGGGGCGCGGGTGTTATTGGTGGAGAAGGAGGCCGAGCTGATGAAGAAAGCAAGCACCGTCAATCAGGCGCGGCTGCACAGCGGCTACCACTACCCCAGGTCGGTGGCCACGGCCCGGATGTCGGACGAAAACAAGGCGCGCTTCACCCGCGACCACCAGCCTTTTATCCTGTTTTCTTTCGACAAATACTACGCCATCGACCGCTTTGGCAGCCTTACCGACGCCCAGCAGTTTGAGCGCTTCTGTCGGTACATCAACATACGCTGCGATCGGGCGCTCAACCACCCTCTGTTTAATTACCACCGCTTAGAGGCCGTTTACCTCACCACGGAATACACCTTCGACCCCGTCCTCATTGCCCAATACTACCGCGAGCGGCTGGCGGCCACGCCCGGCATTACCCTGCGTACCCTTACCGAAATTACCGGGGCGGAAGCTGAGGCCGATCATTGGCGGGTGCGTCTTCGCAGCCTCCCTCCCCACAGCCAGAGCAATTTTGAGGCTACGGCCGGCCAGGTCATCAACGCCACTTATGCCGGCAGCAACGGCGTAAACCGGCTCTTTGGCGTGCCCGAAATTTCGCTTATGCACGAAATATCGGAAATGGCTTTTGTGTCGAGCCCGCAATTGGCCAACACCGGCCTTACGGTCATGGACGGCCCCTTTGCCTCATTGATGCCCTACGGAAAGTCGGGGCTGCTATCTTTGTCGTCGGTGGCCTATACCCATCACAAGGTTAGCTACGACGCCCTGCCCACCTTCGATTGCCAACAGCGGCGCCCCGACTGCCGCCCCGATTTTACGGCCATCTGCAACCATTGCGCCGAGCGGCCGGCCTCCAACTACCCCAAGATGCTGGCTCAGATCCGGCAGTATCTTTCCGAGGACGTTCAACTCCACTACTTCACGAGCATGTTTACCATCAAGTCAAAGTTGCAGGCCAATTACATCGACGACGGCCGCCCTACGGAGATTGCCATCCTCCGGGATAATCCCCGTTTTTATTGCATCTTTGCAGGAAAGATCAATTCCATTTACGAGATAGAAAGAGTGGCCGCCTGGTGAGGCGGTCGTTTTGCCCAACCAAACGTTGTTTTATGCCAAAGGTATTTGTACCCACTGAGATTGACCAACTCAAAAGAGTCATTGTCCACCGGCCGGATGCCGGCATCAGCCGAATCTCGCCGAAGCGGGCCGAAGAACTCCTCTTCGACGACATTGTACACCTGCCCCGTATGCAACAGGAGCACGATGTATTTACCGAAGTGCTGCGTCGCTTTATAGGCGACAACAACGTGCTGGAGATCGAGCAGTTGTTGTGCGAGGCCTTAGGCGAAGACCCCGAAGCCAAGGCCGAGATGATCGACATGATCGTCGACTGGGAAGAGCTGCCCTCCTCGGCCAAAGACCTCTTCCACAAGCTGCCTGCCGAAGAGCTCACAAAGGTGCTCGTTACGGGCTACTACCCCGCCGAAGACTACATCTTTTTCGACCCCATACCCAACTTCATCTTCACCCGCGACATTGCCGTCACCGTCAACGACCACCTCGTCATTACCAAGGCCGCCAAGGAGGCCCGGTTCCGCGAAAATTTTATCACCCGCTACATCATCTGGGCGCATCCCATCTTCAGGGAAGTGCGCGACAGCGGCCGCATCATCAACATGAACAAGCCCGACCAGTTTCCGCCTTCCAAGCGGGGCGAGCTGGTGTCCATCGAAGGCGGCGACATGATGATGCTCAACAAAGACTACCTCCTCATTGGCTGTAGCGAGCGCACCAACGCCCACGCCATTCGCTCGTTGGCTGCCCGCCTCTTCGAGCGCGGCGTGGTCAAAAACGTGGTGCAGGTCAATATCCCGCCCGACCGCTCTTATATGCACCTCGACACCATCTTCACCCGCATCAACCACCACGACTATGTGGCCTTCAAGCCCATCGTCGTCGACGGCCTCAGCTCTAATGTAGAAGTCATGCGGCACGATGGCGCCATCCAATACTACCACTCCGTACAGCATTTTTTGGTTGAGGAGATCGACCCCAAAACCCGCATCATCCTCAGCGGCCGGGGCGAGTCGCCGTATCAGGAGCGCGAACAATGGACCGACGGCTGCAACCTCGTGGCCCTGCGCCCCGGCGTAGCCCTCACCTACGACCGCAACCCCGTCACGGAAGAGGCCTTCGAGGAAGCCGGCTACCGGGTGGTGTATGCCCGCGACCTCCTCAAAGCCTTCGACGATGGCATCATCGACCCCCACGAGGTCAAAAACACCATCATAACGCTGCCTTCCAGCGAGCTCTCCAGGGCGCGCGGGGGCTCGCATTGTATGACCTGCCCCATCGAGCGAGGTAAATAGCCCATGCCTATGCGCGCCCTACTCCGCCAATACCTGCCGCTGTCGCTGCGCCAGTGGGCGCGTCGGCAGCGCCGGCGGCGCCACGATCGGCGCAGCGGAATAGACCAACGCTGGGCCTCCGAAGCCATGCCCGCACAAAGCCCGCTACCACAGCGCCTCAGCGGTAGCCAGGCCTTGCTGGCCGGCCCGACTTTAGCCGCCAAAAAGCACAACATGCGGCTCGCCATCCATTGCCTCAACGGCGCGCTCATTGGGCCGGGCCAGGTGCTTTCTTTTTGGCAATGGGTAGGGTTGCCCTCGGCCCGCAGGGGCTACTTAGCAGGCCGAAACATCATCAATGGCGCCTTAGCGCAGGGCTATGGCGGCGGCCTCTGCCAACTCAGCTCCCTCATGTACGAAATGGCCCTGCGCGCCGGCCTCAAAATCATAGAACGCCACGCCCACAGCGCCAATGTATACACACCCGAAAGCACCTACACCCCGCTGGGCCTCGATGCCACCGTAGCCTACGCCTACAAAGACCTGCGCATGGCCAACCCCTACCCTTTCCCCGTGGCCTTCACTTTTGTATTGGATGAACACAGCTTAGAAGCCCGGCTCCATGCCGCCTCTCCCCTACCCGATCTGCTGCTGCGCGTAAAGCAAATGCCCCTCCAAAGCAGCTACAACGCCCTCACCGCCACCGTATGGCGCATGGGCCCCAATGGGCAGGAAGAGCTGATAAGCCGGGATGCGTATGCGGCGGGGATGAATTGAGATTCTCTTTTTTTGGGGCCACGCCGCCCTGCATCCGGCTCCGTTGGCATCCTGCGCGGCGCCGGGCTGTCCGCTCTTATGCCGCCCCTCTCCGGTCGGCCAAACCTCCCTACTCGGGGCGGCATACCGCTTCCATCCCTTGGCCGACAAAAAAACATTTGACCAAGTGCGTTGCGCAATTCACTAAGATCGTTTATCTTTGCGCACGCTGCGCCAAAGCAGCTCCTTTTACAGGAGATGGTCTCGTAGTACAACGGATAGTATGTGGGTTTCCGGAGCCCAAGATCTAGGTTCGATTCCTAGCGAGACCACAAAGTTTTAAGTCAGTTTTTAAAGCACAAAAATATCAGCACAAGCCATTTCCGCCGTTGCGGGAATGGCTTGCCTGTTTTTATCCCAAATACAGCCCCAATGGGCCCTAAAGCAAATTATTGTGTCATCTGTCTTCCAATCCCGCAGAAATCAATCGGTTATTCTTGGTTTAAGAATATCCGTTCGATTAACTTTAAGCAATTTTTTATCATTCACAACCAAGCGTAAAACGAGCATGAGACTACTTGTAACCGTAGTGCTGGCTTTGTTCTCCGTCGGGCTTTTTGCACAGGAAAGCCGGGAGTGCGCCACCATGGAAGAGCTTCAGCACCAACTCCAACACGACCCCGACATGGCTGCCCGTATGGAAGCTATTGAGAGGCACACCCAACACTTTGAGCAAAATTACAACCCAAACACGGGCCGCATGGTCATCACCATACCCGTAGTCTTCCACATTGTACACAACGGCGATGCTTACGGTACCAACGAAAACATCGCCGATGAGTACGTTTTGGCCCAGTTAGAGCAGTTAAACCAAGACTTTGCCCTTACCAATGCCGACGCGTCCAGTATTCCTCAGATTTTTCAGCCGGTAGCGGCCAATACGGAAATCCAGTTCTGTCTGGCGCAGCGCAAACCCGACGGCACGGCCACCAACGGCATCAACCGGGTGAATGGCGGTCAGGCTTCCTGGTCGACTACCCAGATCAACAGCACGCTGAAGCCGTCGACCATCTGGAACCGCAATCACTACCTCAACATTTGGAGCGTGGTATTCAGCAGCTCCGGTCTGTTGGGCTACGCTCAGTTTCCGGGCGGCGCAGCCAATACCGACGGCATTGTCGTGCGCTTCTCCACGGTGGGCTCGCTGGCGCTGCCCAACCCCGCCGGCGGCACTTTTGCCCGCGGCCGCACAGCTACCCACGAAGTAGGGCACTGGCTGAACCTGCGGCACATCTGGGGCGACGCCACCTGTGGCAGCGACCTCGTGGCCGATACGCCAACACACAATACCTCCAACAGCGGCTGCCCCACCTACCCACACCTCAGCACCTGTACGGGCACGCCCATTGAGATGACCATGAACTACATGGACTACACCAACGACGTGTGTATGTATATGTTCACGGCCGGCCAAAAGGCCCGTATGCAGGCTGTGATGGCCAGCGGCGGCGCCCGGGTAAGCCTGCTGGCGTCGCAAGGTTGCGTACCTCCTGTGACAGAATCCTGCGGTACGCCGGGCGGCCTCAGCGCTACCAGAGTAAGTGCCGGCAGCGCCATACTCAACTGGAATGCCGTCAGCGGCGCTACTTCCTACAATGTGCGCTGGCGCGCCGTAGGGGCTGCCACCTGGAATACCGCCATTTCAGCAAGTTTGTCGCAGAGCATCAGCGGCCTGTCGGCATCCACTACCTATGAGTTTCAGGTGCAGGCCGTTTGTGGCAGCGCTACGGGCGCCTTCTCGGCTTCGTCTAACTTCACTACCGGCGCACAACAAAGCTGCGGTATCCCTGGTGGGCTCACGGCTTTTAACATCACTTCGTCTTCGGCTACGCTGGCCTGGAACGGGGTCAGCGGCGCTACCTCCTACAATGTGCGCTGGCGTGCCGTGGGAGCAACTACCTGGCTGACAACCGCAGCCATGAGCTCCTTTGTGAGCATTTCAGGCCTCACTCAGGGCACTACCTACGAATTTCAGGTGCAGGCCATTTGCGGCAGTGTCTCGGGCGTTTTCTCCGGCTCCGCCAACTTTACGACTACTACCCAGGCCCCCGGCGATTGCAGTACGCCGCCCGTAGGGCTCAGCGTTTCCAACATCACGGCCAACAGCGCTACCCTGAGCTGGACTGCCGTTAGCGCCGCTTTGTCGTACAATGTGCGCTATCGCATTGTAGGCTCTGCTATCTGGACGACGGTAAACGTAAACAGCAATACCTACAACGCCATTGGCTTAGCCTCGGGCAGCGCGTATGAGTTTCAGGTACAATCGTTATGTGCGCGTGACCAGAGCGGCTTCTCGGGTTCTTCTACGTTTACCACGCTGTCTTCGGGGGGTGGTTGCGGTACGCCCGGCGGCCTCAGCGCTACCAATGTGACCACTACTACGGCTACCCTCAACTGGGTTGCTGTCGGCGGGGCTACTTCCTATAATGTGCGCTGGCGCGCTGTGGGGGCTGCTACCTGGAACACGGCTTCCACGGCAGGCCTGTCGCAGGCTGTTGCCGGCCTTACGGCGGCTACCAACTACGAGTTTCAGGTGCAGGCCGTATGCGGCAGCGCCACCGGTAGCTTCTCAGCTTCGTCAAACTTCACGACGGCTGCCGAACCAAGCTGCGGCACGCCGACAGACCTGAATGTCAGCGGCATAACTACCACCACGGCTACCCTCAACTGGGCGGCTGTAGGCGGGGCTACTTCCTATAATGTGCGCTGGCGCGCTGTGGGGGCTGCCACCTGGAATACGGTTTCTACGGCAGGTCTGTCGCAGGCTGTTGCCGGCCTTACGGCGGCTACCAACTACGAGTTTCAGGTGCAGGCTGTATGCGGCAGCACGACGGGCAGCTTCTCGGCTTCGTCAAACTTCACGACGCTGAGCGAGCCCCAAGTATGCTCCGATAACTTCGAGCCCAACGACGCCCCTTCGCCCAGCCTGCCGGCTACGGCCCTGAATGTAGAACTACAGGCCCAGATTGCCACCTCAGCCGACAACGATTACTTCAGGTTTGCCAACGATATCAATTCCCGCAACATCCGCATTGACCTGACCAACCTGCCTGCCAACTACAACCTCGAGCTCTACCTCGATGGTGTGCTCGTAGGCTCGTCTCAGCAGGGCGGCACATCGCCGGAGGTGATCATCTACAACCGCGCTCCGGTATCGTCTGCCTTCTATGCGCGGGTATACGGCGTGGGCGGCGCTTTCAGCAGCAACTGCTATACGTTGCAGATCAATACCAGCGCTTCGAACTTCCGCACCGATGGCACGGGGGTAATCATTGAAGGCGAAACGCCGGCTGAAGCGCAGGTAAACTTCCAGCTCTTCCCGAACCCGGCCAATACGACCCTCAATGTAGACGTAGCCCTTGCGCGCGAAAGCAAGGTGCAGGTGGCTATCCTCGACGTGACGGGCAAGGTGGTGTTCACGCAACTGTATAACCTCGACGAAGCGCAGCGCCGGGCCGCCGTAGATGTGAGCGCGCTGCCTGCCGGCGTATACATGGTGCAGGTGAAAGACGGCCATTCGACGGGCATGCAAAAACTGTCGATCGTGCGATAAGCGCATAGGGTTCCTAAGCCAAGATTTATAAATCTCAGCCCGGGGACTATAATTTTGCTTAATTTCGCTCCCATCCCGGGTTCGGGCGCTTTGCTCCGAATCCGGGATGGTTGTTTTTGGGCATTGCTGTTGGCGGCTTTGACCGGCGGAGCGAATTGTCTTCATCGGGCGGCGGCCTGGCGGAGGCGGCGGCCCGGCCTAGCGATGCGGAGGGGTGGCGGCCTCAAGCCGCCAGACGGCGACCCTCCAAGGGCGCCGGCCGAGCGATTAGCGAGCCCCGTAGCGTAGCGCCGCGACGATAGGAGCGGAGGCCCCAAAGAACAGACTTGTTCAGAACAAATCTATACTGCGTATTGGCAGATTTTGTGGATATAGGTACGGGTAAGCTCGCGAATCCATGCACAAACCTGCCGGCGCAAACCACAATAAGCCGACAAAACATACGTACCATGCAGGCCACAACCATTGATGAAGTACTTGCCCAGCTCGATGAAGTGATCGAGTACTGTGTGACCCACAGGCGGCCGCATGGGGCTTTTGCGGCGCTGTATCGGCGGGTGACGGCAGCGGTAAAGGACGGCATAGCCGAGGGCCGCTTTGAGGATGGCGCCCGAATGGAGCGGTTGGATGTGATTTTTGCCAACCGCTACCTCAATGCCTGGCGCGAGCGCCAAGCCGGGCGACCTACGACGGCAGCCTGGGCGGCCGCTTTTGAGGCCGATGCAGCCGACGAACGGCGGTTGGTGCTCCAACATCTGCTGCTGGGCATCAATGCGCACATCAATCTGGACTTGGGTATTGCGGCGGCAGAGACGAGCGCGGGGGCCGACTTAGGCGCGCTGCGACGCGATTTCAACGCCATTAATGAATTGTTGCTTTCGATGCTCGACGAGGTGCAGGAAGCCATTGGGCGGGTATCGCCGCTGACAGGCCTTATAGACTGGTGGTTGAAGGATAGCGACGAGATTTTTGCCGGATTTAGCCTGAAAGCCGTGCGCGAATTGGCGTGGCGGACGGCCGGCCGGGTGTTTGCGGCTACGGAAGAAGTGGAGCGGCAGTCTCTCATCAGGGACGTAGACCGGCAGGTAGCTTCCTTAGCCGACGCTTTGGCTAACCCCAGGCGGCGGTGGTTCCGGGGGCTTGTCCGGCTGGTGCGCTGGTTTGAAAACGCCGACCCAGCCGAACAAATCCGGGCGGTGATGGCATCTTCTATCTGACCACAAAAGCGGCGGCAAAGTTGCCTCGTTCGCAATGCCCCAACAGGGAATAACGCCCGGAAGGCAGGCCGGAAGTAATGATCTGCTGATCGGGTGCGGTTGTGCCCGAACGCAGGATTTTTCCTGCGGCATCAATGATCTGATACGAAAAAGTTCCTTTTACATCTTCGGGTAACGCCGCTACCACCCATTCGCAGGCAGGATTGGGGTATACCCGGCAGGGAAGCTCCGACGATATGAGGTCGTTGGTAGAAGTGGGCAGTTGCCAAAGAGCCATACTATTGACGGCTACTCCTCCGGCTGATGTAAACGTGCCGCCAATGAGCAATGCGCCATCGTATTCGATGATGGCCTCGGCTTCGCCGTTGACCCCGCCGCCCAAGTTATCCCAACCGTCGCCGTCCCAAGCCAGCAGGCTGCCACAGGTTTGATCCTCGGCGCCTGCCGTGGTGTAACGGTTGAAGCCCCCCAGGAGGTAGAGCCTGCCATCGAGCGATTTGACGGTATGAACGTAAGGAGTGACGGACGGATTGGCATAAGCTACCGATACGCCGGGCGAGACCCAGGCGGCGCCGTTCCACTTAGCTACACTGCCTAAGGGCGTATCGCCCGACATGGTGAAGCTTCCGCCGACGTAAATCTCGCCATTGTGCTCTTCTATACCATAAACGGGGCCATTAAAGCCCGCGCCCATCGCTTCCCATTGCGCGCCATTCCAACGGGCCACGCCATTGACTTCTACTCCTCCGGCGTAGCGGAAGTTGCCCACTACATAGAGCGAGCCGCCGTAAGCCAGCATTTTATGAGGATAAGCGATCCCCGGGAAGCTACCTTCTATATTGCCGGATACCCCACTGCTCATAGGCAGCCATCGTTGGCCATTCCAATAAGCGACGCCGCCCGCAGGTTGGCTTTGAATGCGGTTAAATTCGCCGCAAACTACCAGAAAATCATTGTACACCACCAGGTCGTACATGGAGGGCACGCTGGAGCCCGAACCGGTAGCGCCTGCGAAATAGAACCCATCTCCTAATCGGGACAAGATGTTAAAATCGGGGTTCCAGCGATGCACGTAGTTGGAGTCGATGGCAAAGCGATAGGCGGCGATCTGCAGGCCGCCCAAATGCGAGTGCAGGGCGTGGCCTGCGTCGGGTAGCCCGGCCCCTACCTGCTGCCATACTTGAAGCGTTTCGCTCCAGCGGGCCAGATAGCGGGCATTTACCCCCCCGATGCGGGTGAAGAGCCCTGTGGCGTAGAGCTCGCCATCGTGGCGGTCAAATTCGACGATAAAGCCATTGGTATTGCCGGTGCAGAAGGGCATCCACTGAGCGTAGGCCCACTGAAGAGCCATTCCAAAAACGATGGTAAAGGCGAGTTTTGCTTTTGTCTTCATAGCTATACAGATTGGTTGGTTTCTGCCCAATTTAGGGGTAGTAAGGCGCCAACATAAAGTAGCAAATGGGGCCGGTAAGCGCTACGTATAACCAGAGTGGGAATACCCATCGGGCCATCTGACGGTGGCGGCTATACTGGCCGGTATACGCCCGGATGAATGTAAAGAGGATAAAAGGCAAAATGAGTCCTGCTAAGGTAATATGAGAGATCAGTAGTACCAAATAAAAAGTGCGGGCGCCGGCTACGGCAGCTTTTTCGGCAGCGTCTACTACCCCGTCGTGGTTGGTATCGCCGTACAATACCTCGGGGGAGGTGAAGTGATAAGCCACATAACTGAGCAGGAAGAGCAGCGACAAGCCCATAGCTACATAGATGGCTTTGCGGTGCATCTCCATGTGGTTGGTTCGGATGTAGTAATAGGCCAGGATCAGCACCACGGCTGTGAGTGCGTTGACGGTAGCATGGAAAGGCGGTAAAAAACTCAGAGATACCCCATCGGGCAGGGGTATCTTGACGTAGCGCATAAGCCCTACGAGAAATAAAACGGCGACGGTGATGATCCAGGCCGCGATGTTGAGTTTGCGTTCGAGTGCTTTATTGGTATCCATAGCTGTATTTAGCTGAGTTGGAAGTTATTGATTAAAACCAGAGGGAATTTACTTCTCCGCTTCCCGTTGGAAAATGATGTCTTCTTTTTTTACCCGGGGGGCTATCATGGCCCCTATCTGCACTAATTCTTTGACCCGCTCGGGCTGCGTGAGGTCGAAGTAGGCGCGTATTTGCCCCGTAGGCGATACTAAAGCTATCTGGGGGGCCCCCGAAGGCCAGTTCATCCCCGCATTCCACTGGATGTAAGCAGCGTCATCGGCCCTCAGTATAAATACCTGAGATTTATCGGTTATTTTGCATCCCTCTATAAAAGCGCCCACCCAGACAGAGTCGACCTGACTTGCCGGCAATACGGATAAAAACTTGATGGTGGCTACAGAATCGAACTGGGTATATAGCTTTTCTAACTCTTTGGCGTAACCCTTGGTTTGGGCTGGGTCGGCGGGGTTAAATTTACCTACCAACAGCAGGTTGCCGGACAAGGAATCGGGGAGGTTGCCCCAGGCGACAGCGCCAGGCGGGGTAGGTAATGGCCCCATATCTTTCATGTTGCTCATCATACCTTTGCGGTAATCATATCCCTTTTTCAGGTAGACATAAGAACCAAAAGGAAGCCCAACCAAGATCAGCAGCAGCATAACCAATTGAAAAAGTCCCCTTCTATTTGGTTGTTCCATTGTGCATGAATTTGAGGGTAATAACAAAACGAGGTGATTAAGGATGTCTGGCTAAGGTAAAAAACGCATAAAAAAAACTCCGGTTTCGGCTAAGGCTGAAACCGGAGTTTGGCGCTTTCCAAGGCAGGAAGAAGGAGGAGCCGAAGGCTACTGATTTATCCCAGGTTGGACAGCCGGTAAACCTCTGGGGAGGTTTCGTGCAGCATACCCTGCTTAGCCGGGGCGCTTTTGGGCACTTCCTGCTTGTTCTTCTCATTGATGAGCTCGCGGCGCTCCTTCCAGGAGTTACCCTCTTGGAAGAAGGCGATGATAGCCCAAATGAGCAAGGTGGTAGGCAGCAGTACCGTAAGCGCCAGGCCCTTCATCTCGTAGCGCATGTGCATGAACTCGTAGATGATAAAGTAAGCTTTGTAGAGGGAAAGGCCCACAAGCGCCAGGCCAACGATGGCAAGAACGATGGTGCTTCCCTTCACTTCCAGCCCCGGAAAGATATGCCCTTTCCCGAACAGTGAGATGGCTACCTCAATGAGGGTTACTGCGCCGAGCAACAGCAGGCCGCTAAAGACCTTCTTTTTTGATTCTTCGTAGGAAAGATGACTACTCATCTTATCTGAATTTTAGAACATGATCAATTTAGAGCAGATAGAATACCAGGAATACGAACACCCAGACCAAGTCTACAAAGTGCCAGTACAACCCGATTTTCTCTACCATTTCATAGCCGTTGCGGCGTGCCACGTACAAGCCGCTGGCCGCATTAATGAGGATGATGAGCAGGAAAGCCACCCCTGAGAATACGTGGAAACCGTGGAAGCCCGTGATGAAGAAAAAGAGGGCGCCAAAAGCCTTGGGGCCAAAGGCTTCCTGTTTAACTTCGCCGGCGGCATCGCCTTCGGTAACTTTGTACTTGCGGTGAACGAACCCGTCTTTATCAACATAGTGCCCGGGGGTATCTTCCGGGAAAGACTTGGCGTATACCACGTGATGGCCGCCTTCTGCATGATCTCCATGCGCAGCATGATCATGGCCGTCGGCTGCCAATTCTGCTGTATGCAGCAGATAGGATTCGCCGGCCTTAAACTCCTCGGCGGTTTCTTTACCATTTTCATCGAGGTAAATGCCCGCTTCCATGTGTGTGCCGAAGGGGTTGACCGTAACGCTCATGTTTTCCTTACCGATGAGGTTGGTCCATTCCCAAGCCTGGCACCCCAGGAAGCCCAAACCGCCGAATACGGTCATCAGCATCCAGAAAACCACGCCTCTTTTGTTTTCGCGATGGCCTTCCTGTACTGCTCTCACCATGGTAACCGAACTGATGATCAGCAAAAAGGACATGAAAGTAACGAAAATTAACGGCGCGCTACCATTGGGAAAAAGGTTGTGAATGCCCATAGGCGCCGTTTTAAATACAAAATCAGGCACCGGCCAAGTGGGGCTGCTAAAGCGCAGGGCGCCATAGGCAATCAAAAAGCCGGCAAAAGTAAAAGCATCCGACAACAGGAAGTACCACATCATCAGCTTGCCGTAGCTCGCCTTAAACGGTTCTTTTCCTCCCGACCATGCATCCTGATCGTGCGCGTGGTCGTCTACGTGATGCGCTAAAGCTGTGTCTGTATTGGCCATTAGTAACCTGATTTAGCTTTGGCTAATATTGCTGTTTGTTTAACAATTATCACACAAATGATTATCCCTGTATTACCCAAAAAATGAGCAGGTAGAGCCAGAGAAAATCAACAAAGTGCCAGTAAGTAAGCACCAGTTCTAAGCGAAGTTTGCGCACCGGAGTTTGTCGGAAAGGCCTGAGCAGAGCTAAGCCAAACGACACCGCTAATGCAGCTAACCCGCCCAATACGTGGGCGCCGTGAATACCGGAGATGACATAAATGAAATCTCCGGAGGGGTTGGTCTTAAGGGGAATTCCCTGCTCGACCATTGCCTGCCATCCTTCGTACTGCAAGCCCAGAAAAACCAGGCCCAACAGCAGCGTAGCGCCCAACAGCGACGCATAGGCCTTTGCCCACCCCCGCTGAAACGCCAGATAGGCGCTGTGCAAAGTTAAACTACTCGTTAAAATGACAAGCGTATTCCAATAGAAAATATTGGGCAGCTCAAATTCTAACCAGTTGCCCGCAGCTTTGCGAACAATATAGGCGCTTGTTAACGCAGTAAACATCATGACAATACCCGCGCAAGCCACCCAAAGAGCAAACTTATGGGGGTGAATGCGAGTACGGGAAGGATAGCCTTGTGTCATTGCGTTTTCCATAATTATTTTATCCCAACTTATCTAACCAAAAGGCCAGCAAGGTGAACGGCATATAACCGAAAGAATAAAACATCAGCCCGAGTGCTGTTTTGCGCGCTGGCATCCGGTAAAAGCGCCAGGCAAAGACGGCATATCCGGCGGCCAAAATACCTGCGAGTATAAGCGAAACCCATCCGCTATAACCTAAATAGTAAGGCAGTATACCCAGCGGGATCAGCGCCAAAGAAGCTGCCAACGCCTGTAAGCCCACACGAGCCCAAGCCGGTTGACCATTTTTCTGGGGCACCAACTGATAACCTGCACGTTGGTAATCTTCATACCCTAAGTAGCCTATAGACCAGAAGTGAGGGAACTGCCAGAGAAATTGCATCCCAAACAGCACTACCCCAAACCAGGTTAGCTCGCCTTGTGCCGCCGTACAACCGATAAGCGTAGGTAACGCCCCGGGCACGGCTCCAATAGTAACGGCATCCGGCGACACCCGCTTCATGGGGGTATATACGAAAGCATAGCTTACCAAAGCAAACGTGCCCAAAAATGCCGTCCAGGGATTAAAAAGCGCCAAAAGGCTAATGCCGATGAGGCTCATAAATCCTGCAGACATTACGGCTTCCGATGTTTTCATACGCCCTGAAGCTAATGGTCGGTCGGCCGTGCGCTTCATCATTCGGTCGTAATCCTTTTCCAGTACCTGGTTCAGCGCGTTCGCTGCACCCGTTACCAAGAACCCGCCTAAAGCCAGAATAATAAGGGCTACCGGATTAACGGCTCCTTGTACGGCAATGAGATAAGCCACTACGGAAGAGAAAACAACGGTAAGGTTAAGCCGCAGTTTTACCAACAGCTTATAGTCTTTGACTTTCGAGCCGAATGATCCCGAAATATCCAAGGGCCTTTCCATTTCGGCCTGCTCTTTCACGTACGGCGACGCTTGCCGCAAGTTGTTCATTTATCCTGTCTTTTTATACGCAGGGGAGGCGGCTTTCAGGCTACCTCCCCTGCGAGGATAGATTATTATCGGTAGAGAAAAAACCTCTCGCTTAGTGACCTCCGTCATGTTCGCCTTGTGCCAGCGGTACGTGCTGTGGAACGAACTCTTTGCCGTCCTTACCATAGTCGTAAGGCCAACGCTGAACGGCGGGAATGTTACCGGGCCAGTTGCCGTGACCAACCTCAATGGGCGTAGTCCACTCCAGTGTATTGGCGCCATAAGGATTTGTAGTCGTCATCTTCTTGCCATACCAGATGCTATAAAAGAAGTTGATGACAAATAAAATCTGTACGGCAAACACAACGATGGCAGCAACCGTGATGAATTGGTTCATGGCATCAAAATGCGCAAATGAACTAAATACATCAAAGCTGTAGTAACGCCGCGGAACGCCGGCCATACCTAAGTAGTGCATGGGCCAGAAGATGGCATAAGCGCCGATAAGCGTACCCCAGAAGTGGATCTTGCCTAAGGTTTCATTCATAAAGCGGCCATACATCTTTGGATACCAATGGTAGATGCCCGCGAACATGCCGAAGAAAGCGGCAACGCCCATTACGATGTGGAAGTGGGCCACTACGAAATAAGTATCGTGCATTTGAATGTCGATGGCAGAGTTGCCAAGAAAGATACCCGTCAGACCACCCGAAATGAACATCGAAACAAAGCCGATGCCAAACAAAATCGCTGCATTAAAACGTATGGCGCCGCCGTAAAGCGTCGTAATCCAGTTGAACACCTTCACCGCCGAAGGAACGGCAATGATGAGGGTAAAGATTACAAAGAAGTTGGAGATGAAGGGGTTTACACCCGACATAAACATGTGGTGCGCCCAAACGATGAACGAAAGGAAGCCAATGGCTAAGATGGAATAAACCATAGCTTTGTAGCCAAAGATCGGCTTGCGGGCGTGCACCGACAAAACCTCCGATACCATACCCATAGCGGGCAGGATGATGATGTATACCTCAGGGTGACCCAGGAACCAGAACAAGTGCTGATAAAGAACGGGGCTGCCACCTACGTGATCAAGGGCTTTACCGCCGATGAATATCTCGCTTAAGTAGAAACTGGTACCCAAACCGCGGTCGCACATTACTAAGAAGAAGGCCGAAGCCAGTACCGGGAATGACAACAGCCCCAAAATAGCCGTTACAAAGAACGACCAGATGGGCAATGGAAGGCGCCACATGGTCATACCTTTGGTACGAAGGTTGAGTACCGTAGTTATGTAATTGATGCCTCCCAACAGTACCGAAACGACAAAGAGTACCAGACTGACGATCCAGAGGGTCATGCCCGCACCCGAACCCGTTGAAGCCTGGGGTAACAGACTGAGCGGCGGGTAAGCCGTCCAACCGCCGCTAAACGGCCCTGTGCTCAAGAAGAGCGAAATAAACATCACAACGCCGGCCATGAAGAAGAACCAATACGATAACATGTTGAGGAAAGGCGACGCCATATCGCGGGCGCCCACCATCAACGGAATGAGCAGGTTGCTAAAAGTACCGCTCAAGCCGGCCGTCAATACGAAAAATACCAAAATAGTGCCGTGCATTGTAACCAAGGCGTAGTAAAACTCTTGGCTCAACGTACCTACACCTTCAGGGGTTATTTCAATCCACTTACCCAACACCGGCTTAAGCCAGGCGAGGCTCTCTTCAGGAAAACCCAACTGAAGACGAAATACCAGCGACATCAAACCGCCAATAATAGCCCAGATCATACCCGTAATCAAGAATTGACGGGCAATCATTTTGTGATCCTGGCTGAAAACATAGTGCGTGACGAAGCTCGACTGGTATTTATCGCCATGATGGTGCTCATGGAAATGATCATCATAGCCCAGCTCCTGAATCAAGAGCTCGTCCTGCGTGGTCGGATTAACTACTGCACTAGCCATGCGCGCTTGCGTTTATGATAACGAAAATACGTTCTATGATTATGGCTTCACAAGTGAAGCCGAAAAAGGTTGCAAAATTATTACGACCTAATGGCGAATTCGGTACGGCGATTCTGGGCGCGCCCTTCTTCCGTATCGTTTGACTCCTTAGGCCGGGTATCGCCATAGCCGCGGGCGGTAAGCCTGCCTGCATCAATTCCCTTATTGATTAAGTAGCGGGTTACCGTCTCAGCGCGCTGCTGCGACAAGGAGACGTTAGCGGCAGGATCACCCACATTGTCGGTATGGCCGGCCACTTCGATCTTCAGCGTTGCATACTTCGTAAGCGCAGCCACAAGGTTGTCGAGCTCATAGCGGGAAAGATCCGTCAGGGCTGCTGAACCCGTCTGGAATTCAACGTACTTGAGCTGAAGCACCTTCGCGCTGGCTGAATCGGCTTTTACGGCCGATTCAAAAGCATCAGTGAACTCCTGCTTGCGTTGCTTGATCTCAATATCGAGCAACTTACCTTTGAGCGGGTCATCTTCCGTGTTGCGGATGGTGCTCAGGTAATAAGACTGCTGGCCTTTGATCCAGGTGTCGTACTCCTGTTGACTAACGATTTTAACCAGGCGCTTCATACTCCAGTGACCGCTGCCGCAGAGCTCTGCGCATGCCAACTCGTATTCGAATGTCTCCCACATCATCTTAGTGGGGTCGTTCGGGTCGGGTACATTGTACTCGGGATATTTCTTGAGTTCCTGGCGGTACTCCTCAGTCGTTTTATTCGGCGTAAAGACGAAATAAGTAGGCATACCCGGCACGGCATCCATCTTCACGCGGAAGTGCGGCAGATAGAAGTCGTGGAGTACGTCGCGAGCCGTAATGCGCACGCGCACTTTCTTACCTACCGGCAGCACAATTTCACCGGGGTGGATGTCGTCCCAGTTTTTAGCATCGGTCCAGTCCTGGCCAAGGGGGTTAGTTCCCGAGGTCAATTTATAATCGCGGGTACCGAGCTGGCCGTCAGGGCCGGGATAACGAAGCTGCCAGGCGAATTGATAACCCGTAGCTTCTATTTCCATATACTCCTCATCGGGAGAAACGTCGGCCATCACCGTATTCCATACATCAAGGCCGCCAATTACCAACAGCGTCATCACCACGGCAGGGATGGCCGTCCAGTAGATTTCCAGCTTGGTGCTATGAGAAAAAAACGTGGCCTTACGGCCTCGCTCGGCGCGATACTTGTAAGAAAAGTAGAAAAGCGCGATCTGCGTTGCAATGAACACGATGCCCGTAAAGAACAGCGTTACTTTGAAAATCCAGTCGAGGTCTGCGCCATGCTCTGAAGCCGACGTATGCGGGCCATAGCCAAGCATATAGTTCTTGTAGTAGACAGCCGACCAAACGCAGGCCACCAGAAAGACAACCATAAACACAAGCAGCCATACGCTGGTGCGCTTATTGTCCATTTCCTGAACCTCCTCTTCGCCACGGATTTTGGCAGCCAATTCCGTAACCTTACCGATCTGCACCGCAATGACTGCGATCAGAAGAATGCTGATTATTGCCAACAAAGCCGTCATTCTATATCAGAATTTATTTGTGCTCAAAAATACAACTATATAACCGCTTCATGGAAAAGTGGATCACAGCATTGCCTTGTTTAGAATAAATCCAAATAAAGCTTCTGTGCTCTTTTACTATACATGATGCTGTAAGCTTTCTCCGATGTAAGGGTCGTTCTTTGGTTGTAACGAAGCCTTGGTCATTTGAGTGAACACGAAGTAAAAGAACCCTCCCAGAAAACCAATCATAGTACCCAGATCAAGCAAGCCCGGGAAGGAGAAACCTGGTGTAAAACCCGCATGAGCATGTCCTCCCTCAGCGCCATGAGCCATAGCGGCATGTGCGGTATGCAATACGCCCGGCTTGATCATGAGGAAGAAATCCCACCAGTGACCAATGAACACCAGCAACGATACGAAGAACAGCGTGCCGGCCTTGCGCTTGGTGTCGTTGCGCAACAACACAAAGAATGGCAGTATAAAATTGATGATCAGGTTGCCATAAAACATAGCGGGATATTCATCAATTCGGGTGCGGAAGTAAACCGTTTCTTCACCTACGTTGCCATACCAGATAAGCATATACTGGCTGAACCAGAGGTAAGTCCAGAATATGCTGAAAGCAAAAAGGTATTTGCCCAGATCATGGAAGTGGTCTGCGCGCACCTCGGAAAAATAGCCCTTGCCTTTCAGATAGATTAACGTCATAATGGTAAGCGCCATCATAGACACAAACCAGGATGCCGTCGTATACCAGGCAAACAGCGTGCTATACCAGTGCGAATCCACCGACATTACCCACTGCCATACCATAGCGGCGCTGGTGAAGCCGCCGATGGGCAGGAAAATAGCTGAAAGCACCTTTGCACGGCGATACTGTGCATAAGAAGTTGTGCCTTCTTTATCTTCCTGAAGCGATAACTTGCGCAGTTGGAGCGCAAAGTAAATCCACGTACCCACGATAATAATGGTGCCGAGGCTATACCAATACTTATTGAGGAAGGAAGACTTATGCAATAAGATGGGATCCTTTGCTACTTCTGCTTCGTCGGCCCAATGGTACAGGTGATGGAGATGCCCCCAAAGACCTGCAATAACAATTACCATAAGAACCAGCCCCGGAATGAGAAACATCATATAAGACTCCCATACGCGCTTGAGTACGGCATGCCAGCCGGCATAAGCCGTTGTAAAGGCCGTTTGTACAAAGAGCGCCAAAAAGGCAATGCCGGTAAAAAACACCGAGTTTTGCAGAAAATTAGACCAAAAGCGCGAATGCAGCGCATCGTCGGTCACGTATGTAATGGCAAGGCAGAGAACGCCGAGGATCATCATGCCCCCCAGAACGGTACGTTGCTTGGCCTCGAAAGTAAATTGGTTCATCGCTTATGGTTTGAACGTCCGCGAATGGTTATGCTTTTTGATTCCTATCGACGATGGCCGCCGTGAGAGCCCGAGCCAGTTGAATGGCCGCTGCTCTCGCCATGAGAATTGTCGGTCGAGTGTGTTCCTTCTGTAGCTTCCACAGGCGCAGGAGCTGCATCAGTAACTGGAACGGCAACCACTACTTTAGCCTTGGGAGTACCAAAAGCCAAATTGAGGGTGTTGTCGTTTTCATCATACTTGAGCTTCTTGTCCTGAGCCTGCAAGGAGCGAATCCAGTGAATCACCTGCCAGCGCTCTTCATAGCTGAGTTTGTCGGAATAACCGCCCATCACGTTTTTACCGTACATAATGGCATGGTAATAACGGCCGTTACTTGCCGCGCTAAATTCCTCGTTGAGGAAATTGGCTGGAGCTGCGGGATACTTCGCGTTAGGATTCTCTTCCGCGTAGAGATAGCCAAGACCATTACCCTTCTCGCCGTGACAAATGCCGCAATAGATGTTGTACATTTCCTGCCCTTTGGCCAGGCCTGCAGCAGTGATGGGAAAAGGATTGTCGATAATCTCGGCCGTAGCGCGCAATCGCTCCTCTTCTGTATCCGAGTAGTAGTACGGAGCACGACCGTTAACCGGGATGGAGATGGCATTGATGCCCGATTTGCCGAGCAACATATTCATCGTAGCTTCTACATTGCCCTGCAAAGCAGCGCCAGCATAGCCCATCGGAATGGCGCCACTGACCGGAGCGTTAATACCGCGAACGATATCTGCTTTTTTGATCGTACTCTCTTTGTCCCAGGTATTGTAGTGATAGCTGCCATAGGTATTGGCCTCAATGGCTACAGAGTGCCCCATATCGGGCATATACTCGCTACCTGCGAAGTTGCCTTCAGCCGGCGAACAGGCGTTGAGGATAACTACGGCAACAAGGGCCAATATCCAAAGTTTGAAGTTATTCATTGGACGTCGCTTGTCAAGAATCAATTAAATCACTTTTGCATTAACCTCCGAGGCGCCCGTGCCCTTGAAGAAGCTCTTCAAGCGGTCAACTTCTTCCTCGCTGGCATCATTCGTCTGGAAAGCGATGCAGAACTTATCGTCGGTAATGCGATCGTCCAGCGTAGGATTGTTGGCGCCAGGCCACATGCCGCAAACCGTATAGAAGGTCACGACCATGCCGATGGCGGCAAACAACACCGTCAATTCAAAAGTGATGGGAATAAAAGCGGGTACAGACCAGTAAGGCTTACCGCCAAAAATGATCGGCCAGTCGCGGGTAAAAACCCACGTCATAAACAGGAATGCCGTCAGCGTTCCTATCGAGCCATATATGAAGCCGGCTATGTGTAAACGGCTTTCTGCCAACCCCAGCAACGGATCAAGGCCGTGTACCGGAAAAGGCGTATACACGTTCATGATTTCCAGCTTTTCCTTGTTAGCCGCCTTTACCGCCTGGAGGAGCAACTCTTCGTCGTCGTACAGCCCGTAAAGGACTTCTTTATGTTTTACTTCGCTCATCTTACTGCGATTAAAACTATTCTCAAGAATTAGATTTAGTGGTGGCCGTGGCCGTGGTCGTCGTGATCGTCATCGTGGTGAGCGTGAATCTCTACCTCGTTGTGGTATTTGGCATTTTTGCCGCCCTCGCCGGCATACTGGTCGCCTGCGGTTTTCAGGATGCTCTTAATCTCCGCTACCGCTACCACCGGCGCCACGCGCACGAAGATGAGGTAGAGGGTAAAGAACAAGCCCAAAGTGCCAATAAAGAGGCAGATTTCCACCCAGGTGGGGGTGTAGTAGCTCCAGCTCGAAGGCAGGTAATCACGAGCCAGCGTAGTGGCAATGATGACAAAACGCTCGAACCACATGCCAATATTCACGAAGATCGACATCACAAATGTGACGAAGATGCTGCGGCGGTATTTTTTCACCCAAAACAATTGGGGCGACAATACGTTACAGGCCATCATGCCCACATAGCTCCACCAATAGGGGCCTAAAACGCGGTTGTAGAAAGCAAACTGCTCGTAAACATACCCCGAGTACCAGGCGATGAAAAGCTCCGTAAGATAGGCCACGCCTACTATCGTACCCGTAAGCAGGATCACCTTGTTCATACTCTCGATATGCGCCAACGTGATGTAATCCTGAAGGTTGAGTACTTTGCGCGTAATCACCATCAGCGTTTGCACCATAGCAAAACCCGAGAAGATGGCCCCCGCTACAAAGTAAGGCGGAAAAATGGTGGTATGCCAGCCGGGAATAACCGAAGTGGCAAAGTCAAAAGATACAATGGTGTGAACCGACAATACCAGCGGCGTAGACAAGCCGGCCAATACCAGCGAGAGGCTCTCCCAACGCTGCCAGTGCTTGGCGGCTCCCGTCCAACTGAACGACAGCACATTGTAAATCTTGCGCCTCAATCCCTTGGCACGGTCGCGAACGGTAGCAAAATCAGGTACCAAACCCGTATACCAGAACAGCAATGATACCGTGAAGTAGGTTGAGATGGCGAATACGTCCCAAAGTAGGGGCGAGTTGAAGTTTACCCAAAGCGGGCCGCGGGTGTTGGGGTAAGGGAAGATGAAGAAACCCAGCCAAAGACGCCCCATGTGAATGAGCGGAAACTGGCCCGCACAAATCACGGCAAAGATGGTCATGGCTTCTGCCGCCCGGTTAACACCCGTCCGCCATTTCTGACGGAACAGCAACAGGATGGCAGAAATCAGCGTCCCGGCGTGACCAATACCTACCCACCAAACGAAGTTGGTAATGTCCCAACCCCAGCCAACTGTTCGGTTGAGGTTCCAGGAGCCGATACCCACCCAAATGGTCCAGGCTACGCTGAACACATACAGGGCCAGACCGGTAACGGCCACAACGAAGGCGATCACCCAGGCTACACTGGGCGTGCGCTCGGTGGGCGAGCAGATATCCTCGGTGATCTGGTGGTAGGTTTTACCGCCTGTGATCAAAGGTTCCCGTAGTGGAGAAACAACTGCGCTCATATCTATCTATTTGCCCCTGCGATTATTATTTAAACCGCAATGGGTTGTCGTAAGCAATTTATTTTTCCAAAATTAAGCTCTCAACATTAGGCTTTGTCCAACTCCTCGCTGCGGTTGGTTACGCGGGCAGCATAGAACACGCTCGAACGGACGTTGATTTCTTCAAGTACCAGATAGTTGAGCGGGTTCTCCATTCGGCTGGCTACTTCGCCTTCTTTGTTGTTGCGATCGCCAAAAACGATGGCGCCGGTGGGGCAGGCCGTTTGGCAAGCCGTGCGCACATCCGCATCGCGAAGGCCGCGGCCTTCTGCTTTGGCGGTAAGTTTGCCCTGCTGAATGCGTTGTACGCAGAAGCTACACTTCTCAATAACGCCGCGCGAACGAACCGTTACGTCGGGGTTCAGCACCATACGCGTGAGGTTATCGGCGCCAAAAGGCAGTTCTTCATCGTGGAGCAACGGCTCGTTGATGGCAAACAAATCGGCCTTGGTATAGTCCAACCAGTTGAAGCGGCGCACTTTATACGGGCAGTTGTTAGCACAGTAACGCGTACCGATGCAACGGTTGTAGGTCATCTGGTTGAGGCCTTCCGAGCTGTGGTTGGTAGCGGCTACCGGGCAAACGTTCTCGCAAGGGGCATTATCGCAGTGCTGGCACATCATCGGCTGATAAACCACATTCGGGTTTTCATAGTCGCCGTAGAAATAACGGTCGATGCGCAACCAGGTCATCTCGTGGTGGCGGGACACTTCCGTCTTACCTACCACGGGCACATTGTTTTCTGCAAGACAAGCTACCTGGCAAGCGCCGCAACCCGTACAGGCATTGAGATCAATGTGCATGGCCCAGTGGTGGCCCTGACCATATATTTGTGCTGAATATTCATCATACGGATAGAGCGTCTTTTGGTTGAGATGCTCTGCTTCCTCGCGTTTGTGCGCAATGTGCTCCGTAAGTTCTTTGAGCTCGCCTAAGTTACCGTGGTAGATGATGGAGCGATTGGTAAGACCGCCCTGGTAGCCGGCGCCAAGTCGCATGACCGTCTTTTCATCCACGTTCAGCGGCTTGCCCGTAGCTTCATCCAACACAACGGCGCCGCTTTCATCGCGGGCAGTAACGCCCATGGTATGGTGGTACTGCACGCAGGCAAACTCCTCGTCTACCCCTACCCGATCGCTGATGGCTACCGAAGCGGCATAGTACTGCGTATTGCCGTCGCTGTCGATCATCAACCAGGGATAAACGTTAGCGCCCACTTTATTGCCGAGGGCCTTGCCCATCTTGCCCGTGGTTTCGCGGCCATAGCCCAGCGCCAGAGATACCGTGCCTTTGGGCAACCCGAACTGACGTACGCAGGTTACTACCTGTTTGCTGCCATTCACCTCTACCTCTACCTGATCGGCTTCGCCGTACATTTCGCGGTCGTTGAGGCCTTTCAGCGACTGCCATTCGTTGCCGCCATCCCAGTTTACCGGAATCCCGAGGTAGTTACCCCAGGTAGTGCGGGTGATCGGGTCGGGCATTTCCATCAACCAAGGGTTGGAAGCATACTGCCCCCCGCCTAAGTTGACGGTTTCGAAGAAGGCAATTTCCATCTCCGAGTTGCCGGGCTTGCGCACCTTAGCTGCCGCAGCAGCCACATCGGCGCCAAATACCGTTACGCCGGCTGCTGCCGGGAGCTCATATACGCCGTCGTGCAGCACGCTGTCCCAGAAAGCCTGGAACACCTTGAACTCCGACTGTCCCTGGGCGAAGATGGCGCTTTCCCAATGGGCCTTGAGGTAGTCGAGGTAAGGCTGATCGGCCGATTTATTCAGCCCGGGAGCCTCGCCCCATACCAGCAGACTTTCCTCTGCCTGCCGGGTGCCGGGCCGGCCTACTGCCGCAAAGATAGGCGTGATGGTCGGCTGCATCAGGCTGTAGCTACCCTGCTTGGGCTCAACGTCGCCCCAGCTCTCTAAGTAGTGGTGGTTGGGCGCCACGTAGTCGCACAACATCGTAGTTTCGTCGGGCTGGATAGCCAGACTGATTTTTACTTTTACCTTCGACATGCCCTTGACGAACTCGCCGGCATTGGGCAGGTCGTAAGCCGGGTTCGCGCCGTCCCATACAATGAGCGCGTCTACCTGGCCGCCATTCATGTCCTTCGTCAGTTGGCGAACGGCCTGATCGCTGCCTTGGCGCTGCATCGAGTAGCGGCTAAAGCCCAGCGTGACGCCATAGTTGCCCAACTGCTGGTTGATGGCATTGACGAGAATCTGCTCGCCTAAGTTATTCGAGCCCGAAACCACTAAGCCGGCGCCCTTAGCGGCTACCAGTTCCTTAGCTACGGCCTGTACTTTCTTTTGCTTGTCGGCAGGCAGTTGAGCGCCGCTTACCGTCTGGCCGCCCGTAGCCTTAGCCACCTCGTTGTAGAGGGCTACGATGGCTACGCCAATTTCAGAGGGCTTAACCGGCACGCGATGGTCGGCATTAGAACCCGTAAGGCTGTAGTAGCTCTCGATCTGAATGTGGCGCGACATTTTGGGTTGGCCTGCATTTACCTTGCGGTTCTGAGCGTACTGGCCCGCATACTCCGTCGGCGAAATCCAGGTACCGAGGAAGTCGCAGTCGATGGCCACAATAACGTTGGCCTTATCAAACTGGTAAGCCGGCACAGCGCGCACCCCAAAGCTCTGCTCGTTGGCCTGCAATAGGGCCGAGCTCGAAACGGGGTCGTACATCACCACCTCCGTATTCGGATACTTAAGCTTGAAGTCTTCAATGGCTTTTTTAGCCGTAGGGCTCATCAGCGTGGGCGCCACGACGCGGATGCGCGAGGTAGCCGTCAGTTTGCCCATCACCTCTTTATCGAAGTCAGCCCACGCAAGGCCGCCTTTGTTCTTTTCAATCTGGCCGCCCTTGATCCGGGCAGGGCCGTCGAAGCGACTGGTATCGTACAAGCTCAGCACGCTGGCCTGTACGCGGGCGCTGGTGCCGCCCATCGTCAGCTTAGAATAGGGGTTGCCCTCCACCTTGATCGGCCGACCCTCGCGGGTCTTCACAATGATGGGGCAATAGTCGCCGCCCCGTACGTACGAAGAAGCATAGTATGTAGCTACGCCGGGCACAATACTGTCAGGCTTAACCACATAAGGAATGGCTTTGCGCACCGGAATGTCGCAACTGGCTGCCAACGTGGCCGCGCCAATGCCGAAACCAAGGTAGCGCAGGAAGTCTCGGCGCGAGGTCTCTACCTGGCCGGCTTCTGCATCGCTCAACTGATCTATCACGGGCAGTTCAACAAATTCCGATTGCTGGGCCGCCACGAAAGCCGGATCGTTCTTAAACTCTTCCGTTCCGATCCAAACCTGATTATGTTGTTTGTTTTTCATTTCGCTCGTTTGTCTGTGTGCTTCCAAGGAAAAAATCAGATGATCGACAGATTAATAGTGACATTTCTGACACTCCAGGCCGCCGATGTCTTCGACCGTAACCTTAGTGCGCTCACCATCCTGAATCTGCTTGTGATAGACCTGGTAAGACTTATAGTATTCGTTATCGGCAAACTTCACTTCTGTTTCGCGGTGGCAGTTTACGCACCAGCCCATCGACAGCGGAGAGTACTGATATACCACTTCCATCTCCTCAACTGCACCGTGGCAGGTCTGGCAGGCCACTTTGCCCACCGTCACGTGCTGAGCATGGTTGAAGTAGGCGTGGTCGGGCAGGTTGTGCAGGCGCACCCACTCAATGGGGCCATACACTTTTTTGTCGCCCGACTCAGGATTCGTCAGCGCAGCTACGATGCCGTCCCACTCCGACTGAATCTTGGCTTCATCAACCGAGCCGCCCGAGCTCACTTGCGTATCGGCAATCCACTTTTTGTAGACCTTCTCAATATCAGCCTCGCTCATATTGGCGTAGTTCTCGATGTATTTGTCGGTGCTGGGGTCATAACCCACCGAAGCATAAATCTTCGTCAGCTCGGCTGTGCCATACTGAGAACCTACTTTAATGGCTTTATGGCAGTTCATACACGTGTTGGCAGCCGGAATCACCGAATGCTTCGAGCGACGGGCGCCGTCGTGGCAATACTGGCAATCAATCTTCTGTAGCCCCGCGTGCGTAGCATGCGAAAACTTGATCGGTTGCTCGGGTTGATACCCCTGCTGACGCCCCAACATAATGGCGTTGTTTACCGTCGTGTAACCGCCCAGCACCACCAGCGCAAAAATCACAAACCCAATGACGCCCCGGCTGGTAAGTACTTCCACCAGCGTGCGACGCTGAGCAGCCATATTGCCGGCCTTGATTTCATTGAGGTAACTGAGGTTCGACAGGATGCGCGCCAGTACCACCGCCAGCACGGCCAACACCAGCACCAGCGCAATGAACATGGGCGTATTATCGGTCTTTACCGGCTCAGCGGCAACTTTAGTATCGCCTCCGTCGCCGACTTTGGGCCCGTAAGTGCCCTTATAAACCCCATCGATATAGCCCAGCAAGTTCTCAATGTCCTGATCTGTAAGGTTCAGGAAGTTGTTCATGACCACTGGCCCCCACTCCGCCCAAAGTTCTTTGGCGCGCGGGTGATCTTTAATCATAGATTGCGAATTGCGCACCCATTTATAAAGGTCTTCGCGGGGGTAAGCAGACCAGCGCTCTTCAACGCCGCCCAAAGCCGGGCCCGTCAGGCGGCTCTTCATGTCTTTAGCATGGCAGGCGGCACAGTTGGCCTGGAATAAACTCTTGCCGGCATCGAGGTCGGCGGCAGCTGCTGCGTCCTGAGCGTATACAGCCCAGGTAGAAGAGAGTAGGCAAATTGCCAACAAAAAACGGAGCATCAAAGACTTATATGTCATCGGAAGTGACGTTTAAAACTTTGCATTTAGTTCTTTACAGTAAATTCTGGTCTGAACTTGGCGCAAAGATAATTTCGTGACAATTCTTTAACAAAACATTTGCAAAAATGCGTTTTATTTAGATAAAGTCTAAATAAGAATGCTTTTTTTGCTTACACCGCGACGCTTGCCCGAATGGCCGGATGCGGGTCGTAACCCACCAACTCGATGTCTTCATAAGCGAAGTCAAAGATATTTTTTACTTCCGGATTCAGCCTAACCGTCGGCAAAGGTTTTGGGGTGCGACCCAACTGCTCTTTGGCCTGCGCCATGTGGTTGAGATACAGATGCGCATCCCCGAAAGTATGCACAAAATCGCCGGGTTGCAGCCCGCAGGCCTGGGCAGCCATCAGCGTCAGCAGGGCGTATGACGCTATGTTGAAAGGTACACCCAGAAAAACATCTGCCGAGCGCTGATAGAGCTGGCACGACAACCGCCCCTCCGCCACATAAAACTGAAACAGCGTATGGCAAGGCGGCAGCCCCGCCTGCGCCATCTCCGGAATATCCCTCGGGTTCCAGGCCGTCACAATATGGCGCCTTGAGTCGGGGTTGCGCTTCAGGTCGTCCATCAGCCCCGCCAATTGGTCTACGCCCTCAAAGTTGCGCCATTGCTTGCCGTACACCGGCCCCAGTTCGCCCCACTGAGCCGCAAATTCCGCATCCGTGCGCACCCGCTCCACAAATACCCCCAACTGATCCTTCCAGCCTGCCGAGTATTTCGGATATTGCGCCTCCTGGCCCGTAGCCCTCAGCCAGTGCTGGTAGGGCCATTCGTTCCAGATGTTTACCCCCTGCTGCACCAAATAGCGGATGTTCGTATCCCCCCGCAAAAACCACAGCAGCTCGTGTACAATCGACTTAAAGTGCACTTTCTTCGTAGTCGCCAACGGAAAGCCCGCTCCCAAATCAAAGCGCATCTGGTACCCAAACACGCTGACGGTACCCACGCCCGTCCGATCTTCCTTCACCACGCCCCGCTCCATGATGTGGCGCAGCAATTGATGGTATGCCTCCATATATATAAGATGGTTGCCGCGCCTGCCCTGCCGACCTGAGCCCACAGGCATCGCCGCTTTTGGTTTAGTGGTTTTTTTCTTCTGGGGCCACGCCTGCTATGCATTTTTAACCGTACTCCGCAGGAGGCGGTCGGGTACCACGTCCGCCGTCGCTACGCTAGTCGGCTACCGCCACGTCCTCGCTGCGCTCATCCGGGTAAACGTCCTCATTGCATTCGGCCGGGTAAACCACGTCCTCGCTGTGCTCGGCCGGGTGAAAATCTTCGCTACGCTCTTCCGGGTAAAACCCCCCAGCCGCATCGCATCTTGCCCCAAAGGCATCCTGCGCGGGGTCGCTACGCTACATACCCGTCTCTGCGAGCCGGGTGAAACTCCGCATCGCTAGGCCGCCCCAAGCAACGGACTGCTTCGGTTGGCGCTATGTCCGGGGGTAAAGATACCAAATAGTTCTACATTAGTTCCCACCTATCTACTTGGCTGAGCGGGAGGGAAGCTCGCGATAGCAGGTGTTTTTTTATGGGCCACAGCCGCGCCGCCGGTAAAACTTTTCGTAAAGTGAACATGAATGACCGGCGGCGCAGCGGCCGGGCTATCCAGTCGCAGGAGCTCTTTTCTATCCCTTGGCCGGGCGGGCTGCTCCCCTAACGCCTTGCTTAAACCTAAAAACAATCCCTGAATTGTTTTAAAATTAATTTTTTATCAAAAAAACACTCAAAAAGTTTTTAAAAATCCCAAACCTGCTTATCTTTGTATTCGTCCTCTCTGAACAAGGACATAAATCAAACCCGTTTGCTCATGTCCACAACGCGCTTGCTATGGCCCGCTCTAAGCCGTTCAAAGTCGATTACGACGCCTTATTCAAGGCCTTTATCGCACATAGTTTTAAAGACTTTTTGGCCTTCGCCATCGCTGAGCTATACCAACTCGTCGACTGGAATTACGAACCTGAGTTCTTAGAACAAGAGCTCCTCAATGCCATGCGAGGCAGGTATAAACAAAGAGGCAAGCAAAATCAGGCGTTGATAATGAAATCATCATGAATACCCTTATATTCGTAATGGAATTCATGGCGCTGCCTGAAGAGATGGAAAAACTATTAGAACAACAATTAGATTCATTTATGGGAACGACGACAAAACCATACCTGCCTGTATCCGAACGCACTAAGCGCTTTACGGAGCGCATGTATGCCGCCGCCCACGAAGGTAAGCTGCCCTCGGAAATGATTGAAGAAGAGCGCAGACGTGCTGAAGAAGAGGCTGCTATTCGTATAGAAGAAGAGCGCCGGCGTGCTGAAGAAGAAACCGTGGTACGGCTACACATCCAGTTGCTTATGCCCATTGAGCACGTAGCCTTGGCTATGGATATAAGCCCGCAAGCGGTGGAAGAGATATTGCACAGGTATGGTCATCAATAAAAGAAAGCCTTTATATGGGAACGACAACAAAACCATAGCTGCCCGTATCCGAACGCACCAAGCGCTTTACGGAGCGCATGTATGCCGCCGCCCACGAAGGTAAGCTGCCCTCCGAAATGATTGAAGAAGAGCGTCAGCGTGCTGAAGAAGAGCGTCAGCGTGCTGAAGAAGAGCGTCAGCGTGCTGAAGAAGAGCGTCAGCGTGCTGAAGAAACCGTAGTACGGCTGCACATCCAGTTGTTTATGCCCATTGAGCAGATAGCCTTGGCTATGGATATAAGCCCGCAAGCGGTGGAAGAGATATTGCACAGACACGGTCACAAATAAAAGGAGTTAGAGCCTATTCGCCTTGGTGATCTGGGACGCTCAATCGGCTGCGATTAGCCAATGGCTCGTGAGGGCCTGCGACCCGAAACGCCATATCATCCATTATTCCGATTTAGCTTGTAGCGCTTCATTTTTCTCTGGCAAGGGGCTACAAGCGCGTAGCCTGGTTTTCCCAGTCAGGAGACTGGCATCCACTCCGTAGCGGTTAGTTCCGCGGGATTCATCCCCCGCCATGAAATAACCTCTTCTATACGGCTAAGCGCGATTGGATGTAGGATAGTTCCGCGGGATTCATCCCTACGGTTGGGACACATCTCAAAAGTGCCTATATTTGGGTTATCAAGAAGAAGACAGATGCAAGCACACTGCTATCCAGAAGGTTACAGCATAGGTCTGTACCAACCAATAATATCAAGGTTAGA
>Ga0209573_1001470_pt1 | contig 36277 bp, 29 predicted proteins | sample TNRBio252014_DNA_FD_185870 | JGI IMG/M metagenome (GOLD analysis project Ga0209573, IMG submission 185870) | Wastewater treatment Type I Accumulibacter community from EBPR Bioreactor in Madison, WI, USA - TNR Reactor_6/25/2014_ DNA (SPAdes)... | ecosystem: Engineered > Bioreactor > EBPR >...
GCTCCCGATTGGCTGTGTTCCATGCCCGAGGGCATGAATGGAGGTCTGTAACCCGATACCGCAGCGCCACTGTGGCCGGTTCTCACGGCCTTCCCTGCATCTGCGAACGGAAAGAAAACGGGAGGCATCGCAATGAATGCTTCCCGCCATGAGCGGCCTTAAACTCCGCGTGGAACGGGAGCAAACGGAAACTGCGCTTGCGCCCTGGGCCGCCACAGCCAATGCAGTGCGGCATGAAACGCATTCAAGACGCACGGCTCTATGGCATCGTTGATCTCGGTTATGTGACGCCGGAAAAGGTGGAACACATAACCGCGCGGCTTTGCTCAGGCGGAGTCGATGTACTGCAACTGCGGGCCAAAAAACTCGCCGCAGGTGAGATCGAGCGCCTCGCGCGGCTCATGCTGCTCATAACGCGTGAGCATGGCGTGCCGTTGGTGATCAATGATCATCTCGAAGTGGCCGCCGCAGTCGGCAGCGAGGGCGTTCACGTTGGCCAGGACGATGACGCGGTTGCCAAGGCGCGCACGGTGGTCGGTTCAGCGTGTTTTGTCGGCAAATCGACGCACAGCCTGGCTCAAGCCCTCGCGGCGCAGAAGGAAGGCGCGGATTACATCGGTTTCGGGCCGCTTTACGCGACGGGAACGAAACCGGACTATGTGCCGATTGGTTTGCAGGACATCGCTGAGGTGCATCGTCTCGTGACGTTGCCGATTTTCTGCATCGGCGGCGTGAACGCGGCGCGTTTCGATGAAATCACCGCCGCAGGAGCGAAACGCGTCGTGGTGGTGTCCGCCTTTCTCCTCGCCGCTGATGTGAGCGGCGAGGTGCGGTCTTTGAAGCAGCGGCTGATGTGAAGAGTGGTCCGCACAGTCCTCTGTGCGGCGCTCCGCCACGCATCCCAGCACCGCATGGCGAGGGAACATCGTTTCATAGCACAAGTTCACCAAGACGTTGCGCCAGACCGCACAGAGGACTGTGCGGACCACTTTACTTCTTCACCTGCGGGATGATCCCGGCGGACACGGCACGTTTGGCACCGAGGTATTCCTTGGCGAGAGCCTGGACCTCTTCTTTTTTGATGCCGGTGAAGTCGCTGACAAAGGTTCTGGCCCAGTCGAGGCGCTCGGGATGCTCCTGGGAGCAGCGCAGGACGTTCATGGACCAGTAGCGGTTGTCACGGCGCATCTGCTCTAGTTGGGCGATCATCGGTTTCATCGCACGATCAAATTCATCGTCGGTGATGGGGCCGGTGGCGAGCTTGTCGGCGATTTGGATGACGAGCTTGGTGAGCGAGCCGGCCAGCTCGGGCTTGCACTCGATCATCGTGGTCATGTAGCCGTAGCCGGTGAACGTGTCGTTGGCGACGTGATAGCAGGCGGGGCTGTAGGTGTCGCCCAATTCCTCGCGCACCTTGATGCGCAGACGGTCGTCGAGAATGGAGCCAAGCAGGGTGAGGCGGCGGGTGCGCTGGATGTTGCTCATGTCCGTGGTGGGCCAGTAAATGGTGGCGATGGCCTTCGGGATCTCGGTTTCAAACGGGAAGTCCTTGCTGGCCTCGGGCTTCGGGAAGGCGACGGCGCGTTCTTTTTCATACGCGGGTTTTTTCTGCGCACGTTTGGGCAAGGCACCGAGTGTTTTGGCCACGGCATCAAGCGCCGCTTCGGCATTGATGTCTCCGAGCACGGTCACTTCGAGGTATTCCTGCTGCAAGGCGGGTGCGAGCCATTCTTTCACCTCGGCCAGCGTGCGTTTCTGCAGTTCCTCCTTCTTGGGGAACCCCCAGCGATGATCACCCGAATGCATGAAGGCGACGACCTCGTTGTTCATGACACCTTCAGCGGTGTGCTGGAGCTGTGTGTAGAGCGGATCGAGGTTTTTCTCAAACTGACGTGCCGCTTCGTCGCGATAACCTGGGGCGGTCAAATAAGCGGTGAGCAGTTGAAGCTGCGCTTCGAGGTCGGCGGGTGTGGTTCGGCCAGAAAGGAGAAATGCTTCGTCACCGACGGAGAAATCACTGCCGACGGTGCGGCTGGCGAAGATGCGGCGGATGTCATCGACCCCGTGTTTTTCGAGGCCGCCGAGCTGGAATGTGCTTTGCGTGAATGGCAGCAGTCCGGGCTTGCCCGCAGGAACGCTGAGCTTGCCGCCGCCGAAGTTGATGAGCACGCGCAGGGTGCCTTTCTCGAACTCGGTGCGCTTGTGGTTGAAGCGCACGTTGTTTTCAAACACGGCCTGGGTGATTTCGAGATCCTTGGCCTCGCTGCGGCTGGCGACCTTGCCCGCAGGACCGAAATTGGTGTAGGCGAAGGCGGCGGTTTCCTCCTTGGCTGGCGGGGCGACAGGCTTGGCACGGCTGTCTTTGAATGTGGCGATGATCTGGGCCGCCGCGTCTCCTTCGAGCTTCAAATTGCCGCCGAGGAAGAGCTGGGTGTCATCGCCTTTCCAATCGGTGACAAGCGCGGCATGGCTGTCTTCCTTCTTCAAACCGGCGAGCACGGTGGAAACGCGGGCGAGATCGTCAGCGGGATGCGTGAAGACTTTTTTTGAGGCGAGGACGCTGACGATGCCGCTGGCGAGATCGCGGGATTTGCGGCTGTCGGCCTGATCGGCGCGAAGTTTCGCGCCTTTGAGGACTGTGGCCTTGGCCTCTTCAAACTCAGCATCGCTGAAACCATGCTCAATGGCGCGGCGCAGCTCGGTTTCGAGCAGCGTGAGGGCGGCCTGCCAGTTTTTCGGGTCACACTGGGCCTGCATGCCGTTGATGTTGACGAATTCGAGATACTCGTAGCTGTAGCTTTCTGCGGAGATGAACGGAGCGCCTTCCGCTTTCGCGAGTTTTGAGAGGCGCTGGTTGATCATCATGTCGGCGAGGTCACGGATGAGGATTTCGCGACGGGTGGCGGCGTTGTCGGGCCGGTTCCGAGCAGGTCGAGGGATTTCGATGGAGAGGGTGAGCGACTGCGCCTCCATCTCGGTGTGCAGTTTGGCGATGATGCCATAACCGGTTGGGATTTTGCCGAGGTTCGGGTCTTTGAGCTCCTCGTCCTTGGGTTTGGCATCCGTGAAGTGTTTTTCGATCTCGGCCTTAACGGCGGCGGTGTCCTTGAAATCACCGACGGCCACGATGGTGGCGCGTTTCGGCGTGTAGTAGCCTTCGTAGAAGTCAACGAAGCGCGGGCGCTTCATGGTCTTGATGGTTTCTTCTTGTCCGATGGGCAGGCGGTGCGGCAGGATGGACTCTGGCAGGCCGAACTTGTAGCCCGCGATCATGGTGCGGTAGTCGATGGAATCGCGGCTGAGTTTCTCGCTGAGGATGATGCCGCGCTCTTTGTCGATCTCTGCCTCTCCGAGCAACATGCCGTCGAGGTAGTCGCGGAAGAGCTGCATGCCCTCGGTGATGAATTTGGCCTCCACCTTCGGAAGTTCGAGCATGTACACGGTTTCCTTGAAGGAGGTGTGCGCGTTCGTGTCCGCGCCAAAGCCCATGCCGAGGCGCTGGAAGTACTCGACCATCTCACCACCTTTAAAATGGCGTGAGCCGTTGAAGGCCATGTGCTCCAGGTAATGGGCCATGCCCTGCTGGTCGTCCTGCTCCATCAAAGAGCCGACATCCATGTAAAGCCGGATGCTGGCGCGGCCGGGAGGCTCGTCATGCGGCAGAATCACATAGCGCAGGCCGTTTTCGAGCGTGCCGAACTGCGCTTTTGGGTCGGCTTTGAGGTCACTGGCATCCTGCGGCCAGGTGGCGGCGGAAAGGGAGGAAACGAGAAGAAGTGAGAGGAGGGCGCGGAGCATGGAGATGCGGCGGTGGTTGGGGAAAATGACGAATGACGAAATTCAGAATGACGAATGGATACCAGAAGGAACGAATGACGAAACGGCGTGAGGGCGGAAATTCGTCATTCGGGTGTCGGAATTGATTCGTTTCACTCACCCCTTCGGGCTCACTTTGTTCGTCTGTCTCGCTTCGCTCGGCTCGTGATTCCCTCCTTGGGAGGGTTAATCGACCTTGCCGAGTCCTGCCTCAGGATCGGGCTCGAGGAAGCCGAGTTCGACGAAGAGCTCGTCCATGGCCCGTATGGTGGCCTCGTACATCTCGAAGGAGAGATTGAAATTGAAGAAGCCGTGGCCCTGGCCCTCAAACTCGATCAGGCGGCAGAGATTTTTCTTCTTGCTCGACTTGCGGGCAAACTCATACGAGCCGCCGAAAGGCACCACGCGGTCTCCAGTGCCATGCATGATGAGCATGGGCGGCAGGCCGGGCTTGATGGCGCGGATGAGGTCGGCGGCCTTGCAGGTGGCCTGATCGGGCCAGCGCTCACGACCGAAGGCGGTTTTTGAATAGGTGTCGATCACCGGATTGAACAGCACGATGGCGTTTGGTGCCGGGCTGCAATCAACTGCGTCATTGGGATCGTCGAAGCCGCTCAAAATCGCGGAGGAGGCGATGGCATGACCACCACCCGAACCACCGACGCCGACGATCTTGCCGGGATTGATGCCGAGCTCGACCGCGTTCATACGAATCCAGCGGATGGCGGAGCGCGCGTCAGCCATGGCCTCCACGGGGCCGGTGCCATGACGTGTGGCGACGCGGTAGTCGAAGCAGATCGTCGTCATGCCGCGTGATGCGAAGTAAACGCAGTGCGGCGCGAACTGCGCCACTTGGCCGTTGTCCCAGCCGCTGCTGAAGAAAAACGCGGCGACGGATTTCGGATAAGGCGGCGCCTTGTCCATCTCCGGCTCCCAGATGTACGCGGAGAGATTCACACCACCGACACTCTTGTAGATCTCCTCACGGGCGGTCTTCAGCAGTTCCCGATTGCGATCAATCGGGGGGGTTCTAGGCAGGCCTTCGCTGGATGACTCCATGTTTTTGTGTGAGGGGAAAAAGTGACGTTTACCAGAATCGCCAAAACGGCAAATGGTTTTGTGTCAGTGGGAAAACTATCAACGCAGTTTAGGGGGGAAGCGAGCCGTAAAATGATGATCCAGGGTTGTTTTCACGCCGACACGGCTTTTCTTGAGGCAGTTTTTCATCCCAACCATGCGCTTCCTCACCCCATCGATTCTCAGTTTCACTCTGCTTGCCACCATTTTCCCGCTGCAGGCGCAGGAGGGTGATGCCGCGCTGCGCACGGCGCTGGAGAACGCCTACAAGAACTGGCGTCAGGCGATGATTCGCAAAGATCCTCTGGCCTGGGCGTCGTCCATCACGCGCTACCGCCAGACGGTGATGCGCAACTCCATCGTCAGCGAGCGCAGCGCTTTCCCTGACGCGGTGTTTGCCTCCGGTGTGCAGCCTCCCGCGCTGGAGGGGCTGCGTCTGCTGGAGGCGCAGGCGGTGGGCGATACCGCGCACCTGGTTTATTTCGGCAAGATCGACCTGGGCCAGGATCGCGAGCTGGTGCGCGATGATGTGCTGAAGCTGAAATTTCTGCGCGAGAACAACATGTGGAAGTTCGACAGCAACCGCATCACCAGCATGACCAACGCGCCCGATGTGCGGCAGGCGTTGCTGGAAGGAAAGCGTCCTGAGTTTCTCGACACGCCGGAGTTCACACCGCCCGGCATCGCGCCGCCGGTGCCCCAGCTCTGCCGTGTGCCGGATCACAAGGCGGGCTACAAGATCCAGAGCTTTGGTTACGAGACGAAGGTCAGCATGAACGGCTTCGACTACGATCCGGTGGGTGATGGCATGGAGCAGCAGATGATCATCGGAGGTCTCGTGAACGGGCACAATGAGATCACGCTCCAGATGAAGCCGATTTCAGAAGTGCCGAAGGGCGAGAAGGCATCGCTGCAAATCCGCGTGTATCTTTTGTCGAGCGATCCTGAGCAGCCGGGCAAGGAAGTGCTGCGCTGGCAGGCGCCTGAGAGCGGTGCTCCTGCGAAGATCACGCTGCCGATCGAAGTCAGCCGGTAAAAGAGTTCAAAGTTTCAGGTTCAAAGTTCAAGGTTCATCCATGTATGCCGACGCTCGACCATGAGAACACGTTGCGGGCCGCAGGCTTCCGTATCGTCGCGGGCATTGACGAGGCAGGACGCGGACCGCTGGCGGGGCCGGTATGCGTGGCGGCGGTCGTTTTGCCGGCTGATTTCAGCCATCCGGTGCTCAATGACTCCAAGCAGCTCACCGAGGCAAAGCGCGAACGTCTTTATGAGGAGATCACGGGCGATGAGCGCATTCGCTGGCACTGCGTGAGCATCGAGCCGGATGAAATCGACCGCATCAACATCCTCCAGGCCACCTGGTCTGGCATGCGTGCCGCCGCCTTGGCGCTCGACCCGCTGCCGGATGCTGTTCTGATCGACGGCCGGCCGGTGAAACAGTATCCGCTGCATCAGGTGGCTTTGGTCAAGGGGGACAGCCTGAGTTATTCCATCGCCGCTGCCAGCATCATCGCCAAGGTCACGCGGGATCGTTTCATGATCGCGCTGGCGGAGGAGCATCCTCATTACGGCTTTGAGATTCACAAAGGCTATCCCACACCGGCGCATCTCGCCGCGCTGAAAAAATTCGGCCCCTGCCCGCATCACCGCCGCAGCTTCGGCCCCGTGGCGCAGGCGGAGTTTCAATTCGACGAGGTATGAAACCCAAACGCCGTGTCACGCGTCCGAAAACCCTGTGGCGCTGGCTGCGGCGGCGCGTGACGGGGGATGCGCATGTGAGAAATGCGGCGCTCTGGCTACGCGCATCTCCGCTGCGGCTGTTTCGCCGACGCCTTGCCGCTCGGACCATGGACCGCGCCGAAATCGGCCGCATGGGTGAACTGATCGCCGCCCGCTGGCTCGCCACGCACGGCAGACGTGTTTTGCATCGCAACTACCGCGGCGTGAACCGTGGCGAGGTGGATATCGTCGCCCGGCATCGCGATGTGCTGACCTTCGTCGAGGTTAAGACTCGTACCAGCACTGCCTTCGGCCGCCCGGCGGATGCGGTGGGCATGGAGAAGCAGCGCCTGATTCAACGCGGCGCTCAGGACTGGCTGCGACTGCTCGGCCATCCGCGCATCAAGTTCCGTTTCGACATCGCCGAGGTCATCCTCACCGAGGGCGAACTGCCCCACGTCAACGTCATCGAAAACGCCTTCCAGTTGCCGGACAACTCGCTCGCGGGGCGGTGAATCGCGCTTTGACAGCCTGGGAGCACTGTCCAAACTGGCGCACCTTTTCCCAACCCATACGACCCGACCATGAGCCACGCCAATCCTGCCAAGAAGATCATCAACAATCCGCTCAAATGCGCCGACGAACTCTTTGATGGACTCGTCCTGGCCTATGACGGCAAGGCACGCCGTGTCGGCACGCGTTCCATCGTGATGAATGATCTGCGCCCGGACGCTCCCGCGCTGCTCGTTGGCGGAGGCGCGGGTCATGAGCCGATTTATCACGGTCTCATTGGCAAAGGCATGGCCGATGGTGCTGCCGTGGGCGAAATTTTCGCCGCGCCGCCGCCGGACATCGTGCTGGAGGCCACGCAGGCGGTGAATCGTGGCAAAGGTGTGCTTTTCCTCTACGGCAACTACGCCGGGGACGTGATGAATTTTGACATTGGCGCGGAACTCGCTGCTGAGGAGGGCATCACTGTGAAAACCGTCATTATCGCCGACGACGTCTGCTCTGCGCCTCCCTCGGAGAAAAACAAGCGTCGCGGCGTGGCCGGTCTCGTGCCGATCACCAAGCTCGCTGGTGCCGCCGCCGCCACGGTTGACTCGCTCGATGAACTGGCCCGCATCGCCCAAAAAGCCTGCGACAACACCCGCACCGTCGGCGTCTCCACCAAGCCCGGCAGCATCCCGGCGACTGGCAAGCCGACCTTTGAACTCGCCGATGACGTGATCGGCCTCGGCATGGGCATTCATGGTGAAAAAGGCGTGGGCCTGATCCCGATGTGTACCGCTGATGAACTCGCCGCCAAGATGCTTGATCTTCTCTTTGGCGACGACCTGGAGTTGAACGCCGGTGATGAAATCGTCTTCTTCGTCAACAGCCTCGGCAGCACGCACATGATGGAGCTGCTCATTCTCCTGCGTGGCGCAAAACCGATCCTCGAAAAACGCGGCATCAAGATTCATCAGACCATTGTTGATAACATCGTCACCTGCCAGGAGATGGCCGGTGTGAGCTTCAGCATCACCAAGCTCGACGCCGAGCTGAAAAAACTCTGGGACATGCCCTGCGAAAGCGTGGGCTACACCAAGCTCTAAACCTTCAAGGCCATGAAACTCCCCGAAATCTTCGCCAATCCGGTCAACATCCGGTCCTTTGCCCAAGGATCACCGATCTTTAATGCTGGCGATGATTCGGGCGAGATGTTCGTCGTCCAGAGCGGCGAGGTTGAGATCAGCATCAACGGGAAAGTCGTCGAGACCGTCGGCCCTGAGGGGTTCTTTGGCGAAATTTCGCTGATCGAGGACTCGGCCCGCGCCGCCGATGCCATCGCCCGCACCGACTGCAAGCTGGTGCCGGTGAACCGCCATCATTTCCTCTACATGGTCGATGAGATGCCGCAGTTTGCCCTCCATGTCATGAAAGGCATGGCGGACCGGCTGCGCAACGCGGACAAGCGCGCGGCGGGTTAGACCTCTGGCGGGCTTCGCATTTGACTTCCCGGCCAGAACGCCAACAATCGCCCCGCCATGCCCAAAACCAGCCTCTCCAAAGACGAAGTCAAAGCCATGCTCATTCTCGCGTGCGAGCGCATCATCGCCGCGGAGCCGATGCTGTCCCAAGCCGACCGTGATCTCGGTGATGGCGACCACGGCATGGGCATGGAGCGCGGCATGCGGGCCGCGATTGAAAAGCTCAACGCCGCCGAGGTCGAGAGCATTGAAAAAGCCTTCTCCACAGTCGGCATGGCGATGATGAGCAGCATGGGCGGTGCGAGCGGCGCGATCTTTGGCACCTTCTTCCGCAATGGCGGCAAAGCACTCAATGGCAAAGACTCCTTCGATGCCGCCGGACTGGCCGCGTTTCTCAAGGCGGGCGTGGATGGCGTGAAACAGCGTGGCGGTGCCGCGATTGGAGACAAAACTTGCGTGGACGCGATGGAACCCGCCGCGAACAAAGCCGCAGAAGTGGCGGATCAATCCTTGCCAGAAGCGATCACTGCCGTCGCGGCGGCTACGGATGCTGGCAAAGAAGCCAGCAAGGCCATGATCGCCAAATTTGGCCGGGCGAAGACGCTTGGCGAGGCATGCATCGGCTTCCCGGACGCCGGAGCCTGCTCCGTGGTCGTGATCATCGACGCCTTCCGCGATTTCATCGTGGCCTGATCACCGGCTTCTGCCAGTCCCGCCAGAAGGTCTCCGTCTGCATCGGGTCAGGCTTGATTTCGATCACGATCGGCACCGGCAGCAGATCCACGAGATCATGCACGTCATCGGTTTGGACGTATTCCAGGCCCCACATCTGCGCCCAGGGCTCAAAGCTGAGTGAGTGGCGGTTTTCGATCACTGCCCGCGCCGGTTCTGGCAGTGCGCGCAGGCTGTTCACGCGGGAGAAGATTTTTCCGCCGCCGTTGTTGATGACCACGATGCGCAGCTTTGGATGATCCATCTGCGCGATGATCCACGGCGCGGCCATATCGTAGAGCGTGCTCAAATCTCCCACGATCAGCCAGCATTCACCGCGATGCGAAGCGCTGGTGCCGAGGAAGGTGGAAACGAGGCCGTCGATGCCGTTGGCACCGCGATTGGCAAAGAATTCCACGCCCGGCTTTGTGGTCTGCAAGGCCAGGTTCATCTCACGAATCGGCAGGCTGTTGCCCAAAAACACGCGTGATCCGGCGGGAATGACCTGCGCGAGCTGCCGCATCCATCCTGGCTCCGATTGAGCAAACTTTTCCAGCTCCGGCTCAAACCGCAGCATGCCGCAGGATTCACCGAGAGTGGAGCACTGGAGGCTTCGAATCGTTTCCCACGGCAGCGTTGCCACATTTTCCGCCCTCGCCAGTCCGCTGAATGCCGAGCGTGTGATGTTGGTGACGCGAATCTTGGCCTGTTCCTCCAAATCCCGCCACCAGCGCCAGCTCGGCACCGCGCCGAGGCGCAACACATGAGCAGGCCTGGCGGATTGCAGCGCTCGTTCGCCACCGGGAATGAGCAGCGGCTGCAAATCGCGGAAACCATGCAGATTTGAGGTCGCCTCGGCCACAATCGGTGCTCCGAGCTTCGCCAGCAGCGGCGCGACTTGCTTCGCATCAGCCGGATGCATGCCCGAGGCTAGCACGAGGTCGCACTCCAAGGAGAGCAGGCTTCCAGCCTCCTCTGCCTTAGGCATCTGTGCCCCGGAAAAATCCACTCCCGTCACATTCGTCTCCAGCGGCTCGTCCAGGCAGACATTCAGGTGCCTTGGGCGGTCATTCCGCGTCTCATACATCTCGATGGGATCATCCGTGGCATCCCAGTCGCCCAGCGGCTGTGCGTAAACGCCGAAGAGTTGAAACTGCTCAATGGCCTGTGGTGCGCCGCTGCCGCGATAGCTCTTTGGGCGGTCAGCCGTCAGCAAAAACAGCGGCAGGCTTTGATAGTAGGCTTCAATGGTCGCTGGCAGCAACTCAGCAGCGGCGGTGCCGGAGGTCGTCACCACCGCCACGGGATTACGATCCGCCATCATCCGACCCACAGCGAAAAAGGCGGCGCTGCGCTCTTCAAAAAAATTCCAAACCTTCAAGCCCTTGCTCGCGAGCAGGGCGGCCACCAAAGGCGCATTTCGTGCTCCGGCGGCGATGCAGACCTCACGAACACCGAAGTGAACGAGCGTGCTGAGTGTTTGCTGGATGAGCTGGGCCTGGGTCATGAATGCAGCGCCAGCAGACGCAGGACGGCCTCGCGTTTCAACCGCAATTCGCGCCATTCATGATCAAAGGCGCTGCCGCCCACGATGCCGCAGCCGGAGGGCAGACTGATCGTGTCCCCCTGCCAGCCGATGCCGCGAATGGCGACGACGACATGCGCCGTGCCGTCGTTTTCGATGAAACCGAAGGGAGCGCCGAAAAATCCAGGCACTTTCAACTGCTGGCGGTACTCGCGCAGCTTCGCCAGCGCGGTGTCATCTCGTGGCAGACAGCCGACGGCGGGCGTGGGGTGCAGCAAAGGCACCAGTTGCGCGGGATCGACTTTCTCACGCAGCTTCACGCTCAGGCTCGACTGGAAATGCACGAGGCCGGCGGTTTCGCACAACGAGCGTGGCTGACGTGTGACAGCGCCGAGCGTCTGCAACTGCTCGGTGAGGTAGCGCACGACGATCTCGTGCTCCTCGATCTCCTTCACGTCGGTGAGGAAGGCGTCCTGATGCCCCGGTTTGGCGGTGCCGGCGAGCGCCATCGTTTCGAGGGACTGGTCGTGTGTTTTGAACAGCAGTTCTGGTGTCGCGCCGAGGAATCCGCCGTTTTCAGTGACGTGGGCATAGCCCCACATGTTGGCCGGAGCTTGCATGACGGCCTGGAGCAGGCGACGAGGGTCGCCGGAGACGAGCGTGCCGGTTTCGGTGAGCACGGGGACCATCTTTTCGATCCGCTTGGCCAGAACTTCACGGCGGATGCGGCGGAAGGCCATTTTGAACCATTCGGTGGCCGGTTTGGCCCAGTTGATCTGCGGGGTTTGCGAGCCATTGAGGTGGATCGTGCTGCCCAGGCTTTCCGGCGTGATGGAATGCAGCTTTGCGGGTACTTTCCAGGGCTGAGGGTCGCTCAAATCGAAGTCGTTGACATAGAAGGCTCCTCCTCCGGCGGGCGCGGCGGCCAGCGCGGTGAAGGGGCCTTCTCCCAGCCATGCCCGCCCGTCGGGCAGCCTGAACAAAGCGAATTCCATCATGCGAGTTTGCATGCATAGTGAAACGCACCGCGCAGCGTGCAAGATGGGAAAGTGTCACAACTGAACATCCGTCTTAACGCTCCAGTCGAATCCCTTGCATGAAAGCCGCAGAAGAGTTCCTCCGTGTCGCCGCTGATTACCAGCTCGGTGCGCTCGACACGGAGTCACAACACCCGTTTACCACCTCCTTGTCCCAGATGGCGCATGAGGACATGGGTGAGGCGGTCAAGCTCATGCATCAGGTCGATGTGCATGCGCTGCGGCAGATGCAGGCCAAGTCCGCGCCGCTCGCCGATTTGGCGCGTGCGGTGGCGGCGACGTTTGACGCGGGAAAGAAGGTGTTTCTATGCGGTTGCGGCGCCACGGGCCGTCTCTCGCTCAGCATCGAGATTTTCTGCCGCATGGGCGTTTTGCCATGCCCGGACGCGGAGCGTGTCGTTGCCTTCATGGCCGGTGGTGATCTCGCTTTGATCAAAGCCATCGAAACCTTCGAGGATCATCCTGAATACGGCGCACGGCAGCTTGAGGAGCTGGGGTTTGCCGATGGAGACCTCTTGATCGCCACGACGGAAGGTGGCGAGACGCCGTTTGTCATTGGTGCCACCGAACGCGCCGCCGAACTTTCTGCCAACCGCCCGTGGTTTCTGTATTGCAATCCCGACGAGCAGCTCATCAAGGTCGCCGAGCGTTCCAAGCGCGTGATTCAAAACCGTAAGATTCGCAAACTGAACCTCGCCGTCGGCGCGATGGCGGTGGCGGGCAGCACGCGCATGCAGGCCAGCACGGTGCTCATGGCGGCGATTGGTTTTGCCTTCATGCACATGCGCGATCCCGAGCAAGCGCCTGCGGAGGTGCTGCAACTCCTGCGGCATGTGGCGCACTGCGACGGGCAGTTCATGGTGCCGTTCATCGAGCATGAGGCGGCGGTGTATGAGCGTGGAGCCTTCGTTCTTTATGAAAGCGGGCGCTTTGGCATCACCGTCGTCACGGACACGACCGAGCGCGCGCCGACCTTCAGCCTCGCGCCGTTTGAAAAGCAGGATGATCCCGCCGCGCCTGCCGCCTGGTGTCATTTCATCATGCCGGAGCAGCCAGACGCTCGATCCGCCTGGAAGGCGTTGCTGCATCGCGATCCGCGAACGCTTGAGTGGCCGGATGTGAAGCATGTTGCCGGGGCGGAGGTGCTGGCCTGCTACGATTTCTCCGCGCAACTCACCGGGCGGCGGGAAATTCGCACGCAAGGCGCGGAACATCTGCCTTTCTGCATCGGCGGTGGGGCAGGGGAGATGGTTTGGGAGTTCGACGGCCTGCGGGAGCGGCTGGATTTGAGCGGCGTGCATGAGTTTCACGCGCATCTGCTGCTCAAGATGCTCATCAACATCCATTCCACGCTCGTCATGGGCCGGCTGGGCCGTTACCTCGACAATCTCATGACCTATGTGAAGCCCAGCAACAACAAGCTCATCGACCGTGCCGTACGCTATGTCTGCCTGCTGGCCCAGCGCCGCACGGGCAAGCTGCCTGCGTATAAAAAAGTGACGCAGGTGCTGTTTGAAGAGCGGGAAAAGCTCCAACCGGGTGAAGCCATCGTGCTCAAAACGCTGGCGGCGCTGGGGCTGACGGTGTGAGACGAGGGATCAGGATAATCCCTCTCCTACTCCACCATGTAGAGGATGCGGCCGCAGCTTTCGCACTGGGTGAGTGACACGGACTGCTTCAAGGACTGGATGACGCCGACGACCACCTTCATGTGGCAGCCGCCGCATTGCGCGTTTTCCATCGGCACGATGGCGGCGTCGCCTTTCTTGGTGAAGATGCGGGTGTAGAGATCGAGCGCGTCCGGGTCGATGGGCGCGGCGAGGGTGGCACGCTCGGCGGTGAGGTCTTCGAGGCGTTTTTTCACACCTTCGGCACGTTCGTCGAGATTTTTGAGATCCTCGTTCACACGCTTCTGCGTTTCGGCCAGTTTGGCCTGGGCGTCCTTGAGTTTTGTTTTGGCGGTTTCGAGCGCCTCCATCTGGTCCAGCTCACCGTCTTCGAGCTTGGTGACCTCGGCCACGTAACGTTTGATCTCATGACCGAGGGCGGCGAACTCGTCGTTTTTGCGCGTCTCGAACTGCTGGTCTTGGAGGCGTTTAATGGAGAGCTGGCGGGTCTGCACGTCGAGCTGGATGCTTTTGATCTTCACCTCGACTTCCTTCATGCCCAAGTTCGCGGCCTCCACGGCGGCCTGATCCCCGGCGAGCTGCATTTTGGCCCGGGATTGCAGGGTGGGAACGTCTTTGAGGTCTTTTTGCAGGGCGCGGATGCGCTGGTCGCGCTCCTGGAGCTGAATGAGTTTCGGAATGTCTGGAAGCATGCGTGCCTCATGTAAGCCGGTTCGGTTCAAAGTTCCAAGTTCAAAGTTCAGGCTTCGTGCCAGCACGGAAACGCGGAACCATGAACTTTGAACCTTGAACGAACCCCCGCACGCGCCAGAATCGCGTCTCTTTTTCCACCATGAAGCCCACTCTCCTCATCCTCGCTGCCGGCATGGGCAGCCGTTACGGCGGTCTCAAACAACTCGACGCGATGGGGCCTTCCGGGGAGGTGGTGCTGGACTACTCGGTGTTTGACGCGATCCGCGCGGGTTTCGGCAAGGTGGTGTTCGTCATCCGCCGCGACTTCGAGGAGCTGTTTCGCACGCAGATCGGCTCCAAGTATGCGGGCCGTATTGAGGTGGATTACGCGTTTCAGGATTTGAACGACCTGCCCGCCGGTTTCTCCGTGCCGGAGGGCCGCACGAAACCCTGGGGCACGGCGCACGCGCTGCTGGCCGCCGCGAGTGTGGTGAATGAGCCTTTCCTCATGATCAACGCCGACGACTTTTACGGTCAGGACGCCTTCAAGAAGATCGCCGCTGATCTGACACAGCCGCGTCCGAACGATGGAAAGAGCCACTGGTCGATGGTAGGCTTCTATTTGAAGAACACGCTCTCGGAGCACGGCAGCGTGTCTCGCGGTGTCTGCCAGTGCGATGCGAACGGCATGCTGGACACAGTCACGGAGATGACAAAGATCTTCAAACATGGCGCTGGCGCGGAGAATCGCGAGGTGGAGGGCGCTTATGTGCCGCTGACGGGTGATGAGGTCGTCTCAATGAATTTCTTCGGCTTCACGCCGGACATCTTCACGCATCTGCGCCAGGCATTCACCGCGTTTCTCGCGGAGCGGGGAACGGAGCTCAAATCGGAATGCTATGTGCCAGCAGAGGTGAATGCGCTCATCCACGCGGGCAAGGCCGACGTGCGCGTGCTCGAAACCACCGGAAAGTGGTTCGGTGTGACCTACCCTGAAGACAAGGCCGAGGTCGTCGCGAGCATTCGTGCGCTCATCGACGCGGGTGAGTATCCGCAGTCGCTGTGGGGTTGAGCAAGGCTCACTCAAACACGATCAAACTTCGTGCCACCTCGCCGCGCTGGAGCGCGTCGTAGGCTTCGTTGATGCCTTCGAGCGGGTAGCGCTTCGTGACGAGTTCATCGAGCATCAGACGACCGTGCTGATGCATGCCGATGAGCAGCAGGAGGTCAGTGCGGGGCTGAGTGCTGCCATAGAGGCTGCCACGCAGTGTTTTTTCGGCATAGACGAGTTGGTTGACGTTGATGGAGGCACGATCCGCCGCGCTGGTGATGCCGACCATCACGCACATGCCGCCTTTCTTCGTCGCATCGAAGGCCTGCTCGGCGGTTTTGCCGGAACCGTAGGCTTCAAAGGCATAATCGACACCTTTGCCATCGGTGAGGTCTTTGATGGCCTGCACGGGATCACCGGCGTTTGCATCGACGTAATCCGTGGCGCCGAACTGCCGCGCATCGCCTTCTTTGCGGGTGAACTTGTCCACTGCGATGATCTGCCGAGCTCCGGCCATGCGCGCGCCTTGAATGACGTTCAAACCGATGCCGCCGCAGCCGATCACGGCCACGGTGCTGTTGGGCTGCACCTTGGCGGCACGTTCCACCGCGCCCACGCCGGTGATGACGCCACAGCCGATCAGCGCGGCTTTCTCGAAGGAGAATTCCTTGGGAATCTTCACCACCGAAGCCTGCGGCATTGTGGCGAGCGAGGAGAAGGCCGAAACGCCCGCGTAGTGGCGGATGCTCTCACCTGCTGAGTTTTGAAAGCGGGTGGTGCCATCTGGCATGAGGCCGGTGAAGCGCATCGCGGTGCCCATGTCGCACAGCGCGGGGCGGCCGCTGCTGCAATACTCGCATTTTCCGCAGGAACCGCGCCAGACGAGGATCACATGATCCCCGACTTCGACGGAAGTCACGCCCTCGCCCACGGCCTCGATCACGCCGCTGCCTTCATGACCGAGGATGATCGGCATCGGCATGGAAAGATCGCCCTTCATCACATGCAGGTCGCTGTGGCAGACGCCTGCCGCCTTCATGCGCACAGTCACCTCACCTTTCTGCGGTGGCAAAACCATCACCTCCTCGATGCGCAGGGGATTCTTGGCTTCATACAAAACGGCGGCGGGAGCGAGCGTGGACATGGCAGGTGGGTGGCGATGATGGATCAGCGCATCATGGCGTGGACACTGCGGCTGTGAAAGCCTGAAACCGTCTTGCTGGAGCGGTGCGGCTCAATCCGGCTCGCGCAGCATCTGATGCAGGGTTTTGAGCAGGATTTCCGCCGTGTAGGGCTTGGGAATGAAATGCTTTACTCCGGCGTTGGTGGCCTTGGCGGCCATGCCACTGGTGCTGAGGCCGCTGGCGGCAATGATGCGGACTGCGGGATTCATCCGCCGCAGCACCTGGATGGTGGCCTGCCCGTCCATCACCGGCATCATCATGTCGGTCAGCACGGCGGCGATCTCATCCTTGTGGGCGGCATAGGTGCCTGCGGCCTCGGTGCCGTCTGCGGCAAGCAGAACCCTGTAGCCAAAGATCTCCAGCGTCTGGCGGGTGATCTGCCGCACGGATGCCTCGTCGTCGATGACGAGAATCAATTCACCGTTGCCATGCGGCAGCTCGTTTTTCACGGCGGAGGGCTCGCTGCCGCCGGAAGTGGTCAGCGCGGGCAGAAAAACACGGAACTGGGTGCCCAGGCCGGGCTCACTCTGCACCTGGACAAAGCCGCCGTGGCTTTTGGCGATGGCGAGCGTGGTGGAAAGCCCCAGCCCGGTGCCCTTGCCCGGTTCCTTGGTGGTGAAGAAGGGCTCAAAGATGCGCTCGATGACCTCGGCGGGCATGCCGGAGCCAGTGTCCTCGACATGGATGACCACATGGGGGCCGGGCTTGGCATCGATGTGCATGGCGGCGTACTGCTCGTCCAGCATCAAGTTGCTGGCCGAGATGGTGAGCGAGCCGCCTTGGGGCATGGCATCACGCGCGTTGACGCAGAGGTTGAGCAGCACCTGGTGGAGTTGTGTGGGATCTCCCTTCACCGTCCACAAGTCGTCCGGCACATCACGACGCACCCGAATGGTTTTGAGGAAGGTCTCATTGGCGATTTTTTCGATCTCACGCAGCAGGTGCCCCACCTGCACCTCCACCTGGCGGCCTTCGACACCGCGCGCAAAAGACAGAACCTGACGGACCATGTCGGCGCCGCGCAAGGCGCTGCCTTCGATGGTGCTGAGGATGTCCTGGCGACGCGGGTCCTTTTCCTGGAGCCGCAGCAACTCGATGGACATGAGGATGGGGGCCAGGACGTTGTTGAGGTCATGCGCGATGCCGCCCGCGAGCGTGCCGATGCTCTCCATGCGCTGGGCGCGGAGGAACTGCTGCTGGAGGTTCTTGCGCTCCGTGATGTCCGTGTTGATGGCGAGGATGGACTTGGGCCGCCCCTTGTCATCCCGCAGCAGCGTCCAGCGGCCTTCAATGGTAAGCGTCTTGCCATCCCGATTGAACTGCTGGATCTCACCGACCCATTCGCCTTTCTCCAGCAACATGCTGGTGGCGGTGAGAAACGGGGCGGGATCCTGGTAGAGCAGTTCCTTGATCGAACGCCCCAGGGCCTCCTGCGCGGTCCAGCCGTAGAGTCGCTCCGCGCTTTTGTTCCAGTAAAGAATGTGGTGTTCGAGATCGCGCACGACGATGGCGTCCTGGGCCTTGTCCAGCAGTCGTGCCTGCTCACGCATTTTTTCCTCGGCTTGGTTGCGTTCGGTGACGTCACGCATGGTGCCGACAATGCGCTCGACCTGGCCGTCTTTGTTGAAAATGGGCACGGCCAGCTCCCGCACCCAGCGGATGGAGTCCTTGGGCTGGATGACGCGGAATTCCAACTCGGTCCGCAGGCCGGCGAGCTGCTGCCGGAGGGCTTCCTCCACCGCAGGGCGGTCCTCCGGGTGAATGTCGTCCAAATAGGACAGGGGGTTCGAGTAAACAGCCTCCAGCGGGCGGCCCCAGAGGCGCTCATAGGCTTGATTGGCGTAAAGGAGACGGTTGCTGGCGGGATGATAGCTGTAGAAGATGTCACCGATGTTTTCGGCCATCTCACGCAGCCGTTCCTCGCTGACGCGGCGCAAGGACTCGGTTTGAATGCGGTTCAGCGCCCCGCCGCAATAATCGGCCAGCAGTTGCAGCATCTTCAGATCGGCCTTTGTATAGGCGTTCGGGCGGTAGCTCTGGATGGAGAGCACGCCGATGTTGCGCGAGCCTTCGCTGATGGGAACGAACATGAGGGAGGCCGAGGGGCGCGACTTGTCGCCGATCCGGTTGAGTTCGGGGACGGGCTGCGCCGGGTCATCACGCAGCACCAAGCGCGCACCTTTTTCGAGCACCTGCCGCGCCATGGCGGAAGGCGGCTGCTGATCGCAGTCGGACACGCAACTGACCTTGCGGCCCTCCAGCGTGTCCATGGCCAGGATGGCGGTCATGAGGCCGTTGTCATGGGAGTGAAGGTCGAGAGTGGCGGCATCCCAGCCAAAGAGCGCGTCAGCCACCTCGGCGATGATTTCGCCCGCCTCGGCAGGAGAGGCGGCGGTGTTCAGGCGGTGGCCCAGCTCGGAGAGCACCTCCACGCGCTGCTCCCCCTGCTTTCTCTCGGTGATGTCCCGGGAAATGCCGATGGTGCCGATGATCTCACCCTGCGCATCCCGATAAGGCGCCTTGGTGGCCAGATAGGTGCGGGTGACGCCGGCGGCGGTGAGCACTTCCTCGTCGGTGCATGTTTCACCGTTGCGGATCACCTCGCGGTCGTTTTCCATGACCACCTGGGCGTCCTCGGCATCGAAAAGATAGGTGTCATCTTTCCCGAGGATGTCCTCCGCCTTTTTGCCGACCAAGGTGGCCGTGGCTTGGTTGCACAGCAGGTAGCGTCCTTGCAGGTCCTTCACAAAGACGGCGTCCGGCACGCCGGAAACCACCGCTTCGAGGAGATTGTGCGCCCGCTGCAGTTCCTCCTTCGCCTTTTTGCGCTCCGTGAAGTCCTGGGTGGTGCCGATGGCGCGTGTCGCCCGCCCGTTTTCGTCGTGGACAACCTGCCAGCGCTCAATGACGAATTTCACCCTCCCGTCGAAGGTCACGATGCGATGCTCGATCTCCGACACCTCGTGCAGTTCAAAGGAGCGGGCAAAGGCCGCGTCCACTGCCGCACGGTCATCGGGATGCACCAGAGCCAGGAAGCCCTGGTGCGTGGGGACATGGGTCGCCGGGTTTGTTTCAAAGATGCGGTGTGTTTGCTCCGACCAGATGACTTCGAGTGTGGCGAGGTCGGTCTCCCAACTGCCCATGCTGGCCACCGTCTGCGCTGCCATCAGCCTGGAGCGTTCGATCTCCAGTTGCCGTGCGAGCTGGCGCTGCTCATGCTCGCTTTTTCTCAGGGCGTCCTCGGCATGACGCTGCTCGGTGATGTCATGCGCGGTGCCGATCATCTTGAGCGGACGACCGCTCTCCTCATCGCAAAAAAGCTGTGCGGTTTCATGGATGATGCGCTCCTGGCCATCCTGCCGGAGAAGGCGGTGTTGCACGGAATACTGGCTGCGGCCGCGGATCGCCTCGGCCATCGCCTCACGGATGGCCGGGTGGTCCTCCTCCGGCACGAGCTGGAAAAACAACGCGTTGCTCACCTCGACGGCACCGGGTTCGAAACCGGCGATGCGATACATCTCGTCAGACCAGGTCAGGCGGCTGGCATTGGCGGCCGTCTCGTCGGTCAGCTCCATCTCCCAACTGCCGAAGTGGGCGATGCGCTGCGCGGCGGCCATGCTGGCCTCGCTGGCTCTCAGGGAGGTCTCCACCAGCTTTCGCTCGGCGATGTCCTGCTGGAGGGCGCGGTTGCTCTCCTCCAGTTGCAGGGTTTTCTCCTCCAGCTTGCGGATGAGCGTCTGGCTGTAAATCTTCAGCAGCGCCCGGTCGTCTCCCGCGATGCCGCGAGGTTGCGCGGGCGCGGATGCGGCGGTCGCTGCCAGCACCTCTTTCAACCGGGACAGCAGCGCCTCTGGCTCGGCGGGTTTGAGCACAAAAGCATCCGCGCCCATGTTCAAGGCCAGCTCCTCGTCCGCCCGCTCGGTGTAAGTGGCGGTGTAAACGATGAAGGCCGCCTTTTTCAGCACCGGGTCGGCCTTCCAGTGACGCAGCAGCGTGTAGCCGTCCATCACGGGCATCAGCAGGTCTGAGATGACGACCACCGGCGGTGCCTGCCGCGCCTTAACCAGCGCCTCCGCCCCGTGGCGCGCGGTGATCACCTCAAAGCCGCTGCCTGTGAGCAAGGCTTGCAGGTAGTAAAGGTTCTCTTCCTTGTCATCGACGATCAATGCGCGGTTCATGGGTTGGCTGGGAATGGGGTGGCGGGCGGGCCGAAGCGTTCGATCTCCGCCACGAAGGTGTCCGGGTTGATCGGTTTTTCAATGTAGCCGTTGCAGCCGGAGGCCAGCGCCTTTTCACGATCCCCGACCATGGCGTAGGATGTGACGGCGATGATGGGCGTGGTGCGCAGCGATTCAATCTCGCGCAGAGCGCGCGCAACGTCATAGCCGTCCATCGTGGGAAGTTGAATGTCGAGCAGGATGAGATCAGGAGCGTGGTTGCGGGCCAGTTCGATGCCGCGCAATCCGTCAGGGGCGGAGATGACCTGATGGCCGTTTTGTTCCAGCAGAAAGGTGGCCAGGTAGCGGTTCTGCTCGTTGTCTTCGATCAATAAGATGGAGAGGCTCATGAGGAGGTGGCGGGTGGATGCAGCGGAAGAATCAGGGTGAAGGTGCTGCCTTGGGTCCATTCACTGGTGGCGGAGATCTGACCGCCCATCAGATGGGTGAGACGGCGGCAGATCGCCAGCCCGAGCCCGGTGCCCTCGTGCTGCCGGGTGAGGCCGCTGTCGATCTGGCGGAAGGGCTGGAACAAACTGCCGAGGTCCGCCGGTTTGATGCCGATGCCCGTGTCCGAGACGGAGATGCGCACAGTCGGCTGCTTCGGCGCCTCGGGCGACGGTTGAAAATCCGCCACGAGTTCCGCGCTGAGTGTCACTTTTCCTCGATCAGTGAACTTGATCGCATTGTTCAACAGGTTGAGCAGGATCTGGTCCACGCGCCGCTGGTCGCCGACCATCTCTCCCAGGTCTGGGTGCAGCGTGCTGCTCAATCCCAGGCTCTTGCCGTCTGCCAGCGGTTTCACCGTCGCCAATGCGCGTTCGATCGAGGCACGAAGGTCAAAGGGGGCTGAGCGGACCTCAAGCTGGCCAGCTTCGATCTTGGAAAGGTCCAGCACATCATTGATCAGCTCCAGCAGATGCCGTGCGCTGGTGCGCACCATGCCGAGCTGCTTGTTTTGCTCGGGGTTCAGCGGCCCGGCCAGGCCTTGCAGCAAAATGCCGGTGAAGCCGATGATGGAGTTCAGCGGCGTCCGCAGCTCGTGGGACATCGTGGCCAGAAAGGCCGATTTGATCCGGTCGGCCGCCTCCGCACGAACCAGCGCGGCCTGCAGCTCCGTTGTGCGCTCCGTCACCTTGAGTTCCAGGCTTTCATTGAGCTCACGCAGCGCCATCTCAGCCTCATGGCGCTCTGTGATGTCGATCGAGAGCAGAAACACGCCTTCAGGAACAGGCTGGCCGCGCACGTCAAACCAGCCTTTGGTCCCGTCAAGAAAAGAGAACTCCGTCTCCTCGTGAAACGGCCGTCGTTCCTCCATGCAGCGACGGATCAGGCTGAACAGGCGTGTCTTCTCGATGCCCGGCCACATCTCTGGCATGCGTCGGCCCAGCAGTTCCGCGTTCGGCCGGCGGTTGTGCGCCGCCGCCGCGTCGTTGAGGTAAAGATAGCTCCAGTCGTGGCCGATGAGCTGGCAGCCCTCCAAAATGTTGTCCAGCGTGCTGCGGTAGCGCTGCTCGCTTTTCCGCAGGGCCTTCTCCGCCTCCACACGCTCGGCGATGTCGATGCCCATGCCCACCAGGCAGCTCATCCCGTCAAACTTGAGGCGTCGCCCGGTAAAAAAGTAGGGTGTGCTCTCCCCGTTGCGCTTCAGGAACGGCGCCTCGACATAGGACTCCCCCTTTTCAAAAACCTCGTCGATGCGCCGGGCGAGCTCGGCCTTGTCCTCGTTGGCAAAAAAGTCCAGCGGGTGCATGCGGAGGATCTCCTCCCGTCCATAGCCGGAGACGATCTCGAAATTTTTGTTCCAGCGGAGAAAGCGCCCCTCTTCGTTGTAAAAATACAAGATGCCGGGCATGCTTTCGATCATGGCGTCGGAGAAATGCCGCTCCGCCCGCGCCATTTCCTCCGCCTGCTGGCGCTTTGCCTCGCGTGTGAGGTTGTCGAGCGCGTAGGAGATGTCAGTGGCGGCCTCCTCAAGCAAGGCGACTTCCTTGTCCTGGAAAAAGCCCGCCTCCTTGGCATACACATTCAGTGTCCCGCGCACCTGCCCGTCTTCACGGATGGGAATGGCTGCGGATGAATGCAGTCCCCGCCTCATGGCCTCCTCACGCCATGGCGTCGCGTTGGGATCTTTCTGGATGTCGTTGCAGATGTGCGGGCGTCCCTCACGGAATGCTTTGCCTGAAGGACCCCGGCCTTCCTTCCTGTCATCGGTGTAAATCTGGACGCTCTGAAGATAGCCGTTCTCATCCCCGCGTTCCGCCACCGGCACCAGCCTGTGGGTTTCCGGCTCGTTCCAGCCGATCCAGGCCATGCTGAATCCCCCGTGGTCGATCAGGACATCGCAGATTTTTTTCAGCAGCGCGTTCCGGTCATGCATCCAGACGATGGCCTGGTTGATCTGGCTGAGCGCCGCGTAGGTGCGCCGCAGGCGCTCCATCTCCGTGTTCTGGTGCCGCAATGCCTGAAAAGTCTCCCCAAGTCTGCCAAATGCCTTGCGCAGCGTCAGCAGCAGCAGCGCGGAGGTGACCAACACGAAAGCCAGCCCTTTATAAACACTGGCCTGGATGAGCAGTTCCGGGCTGGGTGCCAGCAGGCTCAGCGCCTTGTCTGAAAAGAGAATCCACAATGTTGCAAACAACGCGTAGGCAGCAGTGACCCATCTGGCGCGCGAAAATGCCGGCCACACCGCGTCCGTCACGCGGGACTGCTGGCTTGAGGCAGTCTCATTGCCTGTGGCGCTTGGTTGATTCTCGGAGGGTGGCATGAGGGCGGGCAGGGAACAATGAACTCAGGTCTTTTATGCGGATTTTCCAAGGCAAAGCCAGCATCAGTTTGCGAGATTGTGTGTTTGGCCGGTTGTCCGGCCTGAAATATCTCACCAACCCACACGCTGAGTCGTTGCGTCCTCTCATCTGCTGCGTGAGAGTACCAGCCACCGCATGCTGCGCACCATTGGAAGACACACGCTCAATTTCGTCCAGGCCATGGGCGACTTTGCCCTCTTCACCGGCATCTCGTTTCGTTCCGCCATCGGTTCGCGGAAAATCATCCGCCGCATTGCCCGTGCGGGTTATGAGCAGGGCACACGCTGCCTGCCGGTGATTTTGATCGTGGGCATGTTCACTGGTCTGGTGCTCGGTTTGCAGGGCTATTATGTGCTGAACCGCTTTGGCTCGGAGAGCCTGCTCGGGGCGCTGGTGTCCCTCAGCCTGGTGCGAGAGCTGGGGCCAGTGCTGGCGGCGCTCATGCTTGTGGGGCAGGCGGGATCAGCCCTGGCGGCCGAGCTAGGCATCCAGCGCAACTCGGAGCAGATCGCCGCGCTCGAAACCATGGGCGTGAGCAGTCATGCGTATCTGGTGGCCCCGCGATTGATCGCGGCACTCGTGGTCTTTCCGATGCAAGCGGCTCTGTTCATCACGGTGGGGTTGTGGGGCGGCAGTTTGTCCGGCTCGCTGCTGTTGGGACTGGAGCCCGGCATCTACTGGTCGGCAGTGGAGCGGGCGGTGGAGTCGCAGGATGTGCGGGAATGTTTCACCAAAGCCGTGGTCTTTGGCCTGCTCACCATCGCCTTGTGCTCCTATCATGGTTTCAACGCGCACCGCTGCCGCTCCGCCACCGGGGCGCGGGCGGTCAGCGCCTCCACCACGCGCGCGGTGGTGCAGTCCTCCATCACCGTCCTGGCGGCGGATTATGTGATCACCTCCTTTCTCGTCTGAGCATGGCCGCTGAATCCCCACCTCTGCTGCTCCATGTCGAAGGCCTGCGAAAGCGCTTCGGTGACAACATCGTGCTCGATGGCGCGAGCCTCGACGTGCCGCGCGGCAGCCTCGTTTCCGTGCTGGGCCGCAGTGGCGCGGGCAAATCGGTCTTTCTCAAGTGCCTGGCCGATGTGATGCAGCCGGATGAAGGCCGCATTGCCTTCGATGGTCGTCTTTTGAGCGCGGGTGATCCGGTGGCCCGTGCCGAATTCCGCCGCCGTTGCAGCTTCCTGTTTCAAAGCAACGCGCTCTTCGACTCCCTCACCGCGTTGGAAAATGTGGCGCTGCCGCTGGAGCAGACGACCCGGCTTTCCGACCAGGAAATTCATGACCGCAGCCTGGAGGCGCTGCGCCAGCTTGAACTTGAGGCGCATCGTGACCGCTATCCCAGCCAGCTTTCTGGTGGCATGCAGAAGCGTCTGGCCCTGGCGCGCGCCATCGTCACGAAGCCGGAGCTGGTGCTTTTTGACGAGCCGACCGCCGGTCTCGACCCGCTGCGGCGCAACGCGGTGTTTGCCATGATCGCCAAGTATCAGCGCCAGTTCGGCTTCACGGCGGTGGTCGTGACGCACGACGTGCCGGAGGCATTGGTGGCCAGCGATCGTGTGGCGCTGCTTGACAACGGGCGCATGTGCTTTGAAGGCACCCCTGCTGAATTTTCCACCTCGGCTCTTGGCGTGGTGTGTGATTTCCGTGATAGTACCACCGCGCTTGGCAGCTCTCTTGCTGACATACGTCGTGTGCCAGCCCCTCAACCCGCAGATTCATGAAACAGGCCAGATTGGAACTCCTCGTCGGTGTCTTCGTGGTGCTCGGCATCGCCGCCGTCGCCTATTTGACGGTCAAGCTTGGCTCCGGCTCCCTGCTCGGCGGTGACACCTATTCCATTGAAGCGCGCTTCACCAACGCTGGCGGGCTGAACCCCGGCAGCAGCGTTGTGGTGGCCGGCGTCTCCGTCGGTCGTGTGGAGGCGATCCGCGTCGATGCGGAGGATTTCACCGCCATCGCCACGCTGCGCGTCATGTCTGGGCTGAAGCTGCCCACCGACTCGATGGCCTCCATCAAGACCACCGGTCTCATCGGTGACAAATACATCCTGCTGGCCCCTGGCGCCGATGAAACCTCTCTTAAAGCCGGTGACCGCATCACCATGACTGAATCCTCGGTCGATATTGAGTCTTTGATTGGCAAAATGGCCTTTGGCAGTGTTGATAAAGAAAACTCCCCAGCCCCAGCTCCCGTTCCATGATCTCCCGCATCCTTCTTGCCACTCTCATCACCTGCTCATTTGCCGCGCGGCTTGCCGCCTCGCCCGAAGAGGCACAGAAACGTCTGAAAACGGCGGTGAACGAGGTGCTCGCCGTGGCCGACCGAGTCGCGAACCGTGCCAACATGGCCGAGAGTCTGCGCCCGACGCTTCAGAAGCACATCAGCTTTGAAACGATGACGCGACGCGCCGTCGGCCTTGGCTGGAAGACTTTCACCCCGGCGCAGCAGAAGCAGGCCATTCAGCTCTTCAGCACTCTCATCATCCGCAGCTACAGCAGCAAATTCACGCCTGGTGAGTATCCGGTCATCAATTATCAGAAAGCGCAGACTCCTGCCACCGGTCGTGTTGATGTGCCCACCAGCATGGTTTACAAAGGCAGCCGTTACAGCGTGACCTACCGCATGGAGCAGGAGTCCGGCTGGCGCATTGCCGATGTTGTTATCGAAGGTGTCAGCCTCGTCGCCAATTATCGCAGCCAGCTCGACGCCCAGTACAAAAAAGGTGGCGCGGAAGCTGTCTTAGGCTCTCTTGCCCAGTCCGTCTCCCGACCCCAATGAAAATCATCGTCCTTCGCCTTATGCTCTCAGGTGCTGTTGCGTTAGCAGCGGCTTGTTCCACCACCCGGTCACCAAAGGTGGTGGCTGACAGCAAGCCTGAGGCCGCCGAGTCAGGCGCAACGAAGGCCGCACCTGAGGCGCAGGCCGGCACGGATGAGCTGGACGACTACGCGGAACCCTCCGTATCCGATCCGCTGGAGTCCTTCAACCGCGTCATGTTCAAGACGAACGACTGTCTCTACCTCGTCATTTTCCGCCCCATCTCCAAAGGCTACGAGCTCGCATTTCCCAAGCCGGTGCGCAAAGGCATCGACAACGCCTTCGAAAACGTGAAATACCCCGTACGCTTCGTGAACTGCGCTCTGCAGGGCAAGTTCAAGCGCGCCGGGCAGGAGACTGGCAAGTTCCTCGTCAACACCCTGGGCGGTGTCGGCGGTATCTTCCGCGTGTCGGACAAGGTGCCCGATCTCGCCAACATCCCTGCCGAAGATCTCGGCCAGACCCTCGCCAAATGGGGCGTCGGCCACGGGCCGTTCATCGTGCTGCCGCTCTTCGGTCCCAGCAGCGCCCGTGAGACCGTCGGACTCGCGGGTGACTACGCTCTGAATCCCGTCAACTGGGGGCTTTTCTTCCGCGGCGGTGGCGGAGACTTGGCGAAAGACTGGACCATGATCCCCCCTTCCGCCAACACCCTGCGCTCCCTGCCTGAGCAGCTTGAGATCTACGACGCGGCCACGAAAGACGCCGTCGATCCTTACATCTCCGCCCGCAGCGCCTTCATTCAAAATCGTGCTGAAGCGACCAGGAAGTAAATCTTCCCTCTGAGTCGTTGAAGCCGTGGACGGATTCAAACCCTCCACGGCTTTTTCATGGGGTCATTTCGCCTTCTTGTTCTTTTTGCCTTTGGCGTTGGTCTTCGTGTCAGCGATGAATGGCTCATGCTCAAACGGCACCGGATCGGCGGTCACACGCGGATCACCCACGGCCTTGAGTTTTGCCATCAACTCGGCGGCCATCTTTGCTTTCACCTCGGCATAGCCGGCTTCTTTGGCGACATTGATCGTGGCATCCGGGTCTTTGCCGAGGTCATAAAGTTCTTCCTGCGGCCTTTTCGCGAAGGCGTAGTCGAAGTGCCACTTGTACTGTGAGTCATGGCGATGCGCGATGAGCCACGCCTTGGCGGGTGAGGCATCCATGTCAGGGAAGGCCACATAAGTCTCGTTTTCCATGTCCTCCATCGGCGGCGTGAAGCTGTCCGTGAGCAGTTTGAAGTCACCCATCGGCATGCGCTCGGGCTTGAAGTTGTGGATGTAAAGGAAACCGTCCTTGCGCAGCGCCCGCTGCGGATAGGGCAGATTGCCTTCACGAGCGATGCTCACATGCCGCTCGCGGCCGGTGATGACGTAATCGCGCTCCTTCTCGACGAGGCCGCTTTTCCCAGCCTTCATCACGCTCACGATGCTCTTTCCGTTCACTCCCGGCGGAATCGCCGCGCCGCCGATCTCCATGAAAGTCGGTGCCAGGTCCATGAGGTTCACAAAGTCGTCGATGAAGCGCCCGCCGGGCTGCCCGGGCCAGCGGATGGCCAGCGTCACGTTCACACCGAAGTCGTAGAGGTTGCACTTGCCGCCGGGGAAGCCCGGAGCGCCATGATCACCGCTGATGACGATCACTGTGTTGTCGTATTCGCCTGCTTCTTCGAGCCGCTTGATCAAAACACCCACCTGCGCGTCGAAGGCCTGGATTTCGCCGAGATAGCTGCCGAAGTCCTCACGGAACTCCGGCACATCCGGCAGATGCTTTGGCAGCTTGCCCTTCAAATCATCCGGTTTGATGCCCCACTGCGCCTCACCGCTGCCTTTGACCCATTTGCGATGCACGTTGGTGGGGCCATGCCAGAACAGGAACGGCGCTCCTTTAGGCCGCGCGGCCAGGAAGCTGTCAAAATTGCCGCGTACCTCGTCGTAGATCTGCTGTTTGGCCGCTTCGACGGAAATGCCCTCCTTCATCATCTTGTCCACGTTCTGGGAGAACTGGTTGCAGCGCCCGCCGCTCTTCTGATACGCATGCGCCTGCCCGCCGAAGGGCGCGTCCGCCGGATCTCCCGGACTCCACACTTTGTACGCCTTGCCGATGTGGTAGCCCTGGTCCTTCAGCAGCAGCGGAAAGCTCGGGATCGCCGGATCCCACACCGCGCCGTTTAAAATAGCCGCACGGCCCGTGTTGAAGAAATAGCGGCCAGAAACCAGCGCACTGCGGCAGGGCGTGCAGCTCGGCGCGTTCACATACGCGCGTTTAAAAAGCGCCCCCTCGCGCGCGATGCGGTCGATGTTCGGCGTTTTGACCACCTGGTTCGGCGAGGGGAACTTCTCATGCTCCGCGTAAATGCTCGCGTAGCGTCCCCAGTCGTCCGCGAAGAGAAAGAGGATGTTGAGAGGCTTGTCCGCCGCAAAAGCGGAGACAGTCAGGGCAAGAAGGCAGGTCAGAAGGCGCATGGCTGCTCTTGAACGTCATGCCTGCGGTCAAACCTTCGCCAAAATACGCCTCAACAATTCACTCGTCAGAACACGCGCGCACCGGCACACTAACCGCATGATTCACGCCCTGCTCGATGCCACGCAAGTCCTCGGCACCCTCGAAATCGACGGTGCCACCCACGAAGTCTGTGCCGAGGCCGTCGCGAATCACGACCGCCACACCAACCAGCTCACCATCAGCCTCCGCGCCTTTCTTCGTTCCGAAAAACAGGACCACATCGGCGAAACGACCACACCCTCATGGATTCCGCAGCCGCAGACCGTCACCGAGCACGTTGAGGCCGGTGAGGCGCACGAGATGGCGAATGAGGTCTTTGCCACCTGGCGGCGCAAGGTGTCCGGCTTGATTCCGCATTGAGTTGGTTGCAAGCCGTGTCTTCCACCGCATCAATGAAGACGATGAACCTCCGCTCATTGCTTTGTCCCGCAGTCGTCCTCGCGTTTGCCTCCTGCTCCGTCGGGCCGGACTTCAAGCTGCCAGACGTGATGCTGCCGACGAAGTGGAAAAGCGGCGCGAGTGTGAGCGATCTGCCCATGCCGGGCGAGTGGTGGCAATTGTTCGGTTCCTCCGAGCTGAACCGGCTCGTGCAGCAGGCGATTGACAACAATCAGGAGCTTCGCGCCGCCCTGGCGCGGGTAGAGACGGCACGGGCGCTCATCGGCGTGCAGCAGGCGGACTGGTTCCCGCAGCTCAGCATGAAGAATGGCATGAACTACGAGCACCTCTCGCTCACCTCCTTCGGCGCGAACCTACCTCCTGGCATCCCGCTGCCGAGTCTTGAACGCAGGCGCTTTCAAAATCTCTTTGAACTTGGCTGGGAGCTGGACTTGTGGGGACGTGTGAGGCGCGGAGTCGAAGGCGCGAAGGCCGGCGAGGCAGCGGCAGCGGAAACACTCGCCGCCCAGCGTCTGAGCCTCGCCGCAGAGGTGGCGCGGCTGTATTTCCTCGCGCATTCGATGGACCGGCAGATGCAGGTCGTGAACGACACCCTGAGCTGGCGTCAGGAGGCGCTGAAACTTCAGGAATCCCGCTTCAAAGGCGGTCTGGCGAATGAGATGGACGTGTCACGCGCACGGACGGAGCTGGAGCTGGCGCGGAACGATCTCGCCGCGCTGGAACGTCAGCGTGGCAACGCGGAAAACGCGCTCGCCGTCGTCTGTGGCCAGCTTCCCTCCACCTTCAGCATCTCCAGAAACGCACGTCTGCCTTCGCCACCGAGAGTGCCCGGCGGCCTGCCCTCCTCGCTCCTACAACGCCGCCCTGACATCCGTGCCGCAGAGCAAAAGATGCGCGAGGCCAACGCGAAGATCGGCGTGGCCAAGGCCTCGTTCTTCCCCGCCTTCAGCATTGGTGGCAGCGGCGGTCTGGAGAGCATTGGAGCGGCCAATTTCTACGACGCGCGCAGCAAAGTGCTCACCATCGGCCCCAGCATGACGCTGCCGATGTTTCAAGGTGGTCGTTTGAAGTCCAATCTCGCCGCCAGCAAGGCGACGTATGAGGAAACCCTCGCGAATTATCGTCAAAGCATCCTCATCGCGCTCAAGGAGGTCGAGGACAGCATGCTAGACGCGCGTTCCTACTCGAAGCAAAAATCCGCGCTCGATGCCGCTATTGCCGCAGCGCAGGAAACGCAGCGCCTCGCCGAGCTGCGCTATCAAAAGGGCTTGGCGAGCTATTTTGAGGTCGTGGACGCGAACCGCACCGTGCTCAACGCCAAGCTCCTCGCCGCGCAGATCGAAGGCCAGCGCCTCATCGCCACCGTCGCCATGCTCAAAGCCCTCGGCGGCGGCTGGAAGTAGGATCGAAGGCACCAAACTCGAAACTCCGCCGCACGAATCGAGAAATCTGCTCGTGAAGCGCGCTTTTCCGCCTAAAGGCGGCACTCCCAACCGGTTTCCCAACGCACCTTTATGAAACACGCCCTCATCGCGCTCCTTACAACCCTCAGCCTGTCGTCCGCCGTCGAGTACGATGTCGTCATCTACGGCGGCACCTGCGCTGCCGTCACTTCCGCCGTGCAGGTGAAGAAGATGGGCAAGTCCGTCATCATCGTCTCGCCAGACAAACATCTCGGCGGCCTGAGCAGTGGCGGCCTCGGATTCACGGACACGGGCAACAAGGCGGTCATCGGTGGTCTGGCTCGTGATTTTTATCATCGCATCTACATGCACTACCAGAAGCCGGAGGCATGGAAGCAGCAGAAGCAGTCCGAATACGGCAACAAGGGCCAGGGCACACCAGCCATGGACGGCGAGAACCGAACGATGTGGATCTTCGAGCCACATGCGGCGGAGCAGGTGTTTGAAGACTACGTCAAAGAGTTCGGTATCGAGGTCGTGCGCGATGAGTGGCTGGACCGCGCCAAGGGTGTCAAAAAAGACGGCGACAAAATCACCGCCATCACCACGCTGAGTGGCAAGACCTATGAGGGGAAGATGTTCATCGACGCCACCTATGAGGGCGACCTCATGGCGGCTGCTGGCTGCGATTACCATGTGGGACGCGAGGCCAACAGCGTCTATGGCGAGGAGCACAACGGCATCCAGGTCGGCGTGCTGCATCACCGCCACCACTTCGGCGCGGTGAAGGAAAAGATCAGCCCCTACAAAGTGCCGGGCGATCCCAAAAGCGGCCTGCTGCCACGCGTGAGCGCTGAAGATCCTGGCGTCAAAGGCGAGGGCGACAAACGCGTGCAGGCCTACTGCTTCCGCTCCTGCTACACCACGGTGCCAGAAAATCGCATCCCGTTTCCGAAACCCGAAGGCTACGACGCCGGCCAGTATGAGCTGCTCCTGCGTGTGCTGAACACCGGCTGGGATGAGTTCTTCGAGAAGTTCGACCCGATTCCGAACCACAAGACCGACACGAACAACCACGGGCCCTTCAGTTTCGACAACATCGGCTACAACTACGATTACCCCGAGGCCAGCTACGAGCGCCGCAAGGAAATCATCGCCGAGCATCGCACTTACCAGCAGGGCCTGCTCTGGTTCGTTGCCAATGACCCGCGTGTGCCAAAGAAAGTCCAGGACGAGCTGCGCGAGTGGGGCCTGCCCAAGGATGAGTTCACCGACAACGGCAACTGGAGCCACCAGCTCTACATCCGCGAGGCCCGCCGCATGATCGGTTACTATGTCATGACCGAGAACGAGCTGCGCAAAAAGAAGCCCACGCCTGAATCCATCGGCATGGGCAGCTACACCATCGACAGCCACAATGTGCAGCGCCACATCACGCCCGAAGGCTTCGTGCAGAATGAGGGCGACATCGGCGTGAGCACGAACGGCCCGTATGAGATCGCCTACGGCTCGCTGGTGCCAAAGAAAGGGCAGGGAAGCAACCTGCTCGTGCCCGTCGCCATGTCCGCCACGCACATCGCTTATGGTTCCATCCGCATGGAGCCGGTGTTCATGATCCTCGGCCAGAGCGCGGCCACGGCGGCGGTGTTTGCCATCGAGGACAATCTTTCGGTGCAACAGGTGCCCTACGTGAAGCTGCGCGAGCAGTTGCTCAAGGATGGCCAGGTGCTCGAATACAGCGGGCCAAAGAGTTCGCGTGGTGTGGAGGCGAAGAAGCTCAAAGGCATCGTCCTGGATGACACCGAGGCCAAAGTCACCGGCCACTGGCAGCAAAGCGGCGCAGCGAAAAGCTTCATCGGCGACGGTTACAGCCACGACGGCAACACGAAGGACGGTCAGTCCAGCCTGCGTTTTGAACCCAAGCTGACAAAACCCGGCAAATACCGCCTGCAACTGGCTGCGCCGCCGAACAGCAACCGCGCGTCCAACGCCGCGATCGAAATCCAGCACGCAGGCGGCGTGCAAAAACAGAAAATCGACCTGAAATCCCCCAAGGAAGCCGAGGGCGTGTTCTGGATCGACCTCGGCGAGTTCGAGTGCGCCAACGACACCGCCATCACCATCAGCAACACTGGCGCCGACGGCTACGTCGTCGTCGATGGCGCTCGCTGGCTGCCGGTGGAGTGAAGGAGCACCCTTTCAGTGGATATGAATCAAGATCGTTAGGCACAGAGAATCATCTCTGCCTCTTTGTCCAAAAGCCAATGCTCATCGTGCTGCGGGCGGTTTTCGACGAACCGGTGACGCAGTTCTTCACGAACTGCGGCTACCATTCTCCGTGGGGTGCGCATGCCATCCAAAATCACACGCGATTTCTCGATCTGGCCATCGCCAGCCAGGGCATGAGCGCGAAGTAAGTTGAAAGGTCCATCTAATCTCGAAGGCATTGAGATCAACTCGAGCTGCTGCATCGCTTCTTTGAACTTTTGCTGTTTCAGGCGGCAAATGGCGAGGCTTACTTTGTAATAGCTGCGATTCACGCGGTTCAGTTTCGCGCTCGTCGCCGAAGCAAAGATGGCCTCCGCCTCATCCCACCGCCCCATACGCAGGAGAACGACACCTCGGTGATGGAGATCAATCCAATCCTGCCGGGAAACAGGCGTGAATGCCGGTAGCAACACCAAGGCTTTCGTATGCCTGCCAAGTTGGCATAAGAGAGTGGCGAGCGCATTTCGACAAATGCGGTTTTGTGGATGGGTCGTGCGTGTCCGCTCATAGACTTTGAGCGCTTCCTCCAGCCTGCCCAGCTCGCGCAGGCACTCGGCGTAGCCACTCTGGGCAAACGCATCGTGGGGATGCTCCGTGCGTGTTTGCTCATAGACTTTGAGCGCCTCCTCCAGCCTGCTTAGCTCGCGCAGGCACTCGGCGTAGCCATTCTGGACAACCGCGTTGTGGGGATGCTCCGTGCGTGTTTGCTCATAGACTTTGAGCGCTTCCTCTAGCCTCCCCAACTCACGCAGGCACTCGGCGTAGCCATTCTGGACAAACGCATCGTGGGGATGCTCCGTGCGTGCTTGCTCATAGACTTTGAGCGCCTCATCGAGCCTGCCCAACTCACGCAGGCACTCAGCGTAGCCATTCTGGACAACCGCATCGTTGGGGTGATCCGTGCGTGTCCGCTCATAGACTTTGAGCGCCTCCTCCAGCCTGCCCAACTCGCGCAGACACTCGGCGTAGCCATTCTGGACAACCGCATCGTTGGGGTGATCCGTGCGTGTCCGCTCATAGACTTTGAGCGCCTCCTCCAGCCTGCCCAACTCGCGCAGACACTCGGCGTAGCCACTCTGAGCAAACGCATCGTTTGGGTGATCCGTGCGTGTCCGCTCATAGACCTTGAGCGCCTCCTCCAGCCTGCCCAGTTCGCGCAGGCACTCGGCGTAGCCATTCTGGACAACCGCATCGTTGGGGTGATCCGTGCGTGTCCGCTCATAGACTTTGAGCGCCTCCTCCAGCCTTCCCAACTCACGCAGGCATTCGGCGTAGCCATTTTGGACAACCGCATTGTGGGGGTGATCCATGCGTGTCCGCTCATAGACCTTGAGCGCCTCCTCCAGCCTGCCTGCTTTCAATAAGCATTCCGCATGCTCGTTTCTGGTGAATGGATCCTCGGACGCGAGTTCGATCGCCTTCCGGGACCAAGTCAGCGCCACGTCGATTATGTCCCGCTTGCGTGCATGGGCTGCGAGATCGCACAGAGATTTTGCGCACAAAGACGGGCCACCACGCGGGAGCTGATACTCACACAACCAGTCAGTCTTAGTTTCTGCCTGGGGTCTCTCATTCCGATCCAGATGTCGCTTGATCTCCGCCTTACGTCTTTCGACCTCGTTAAAGGCTACTAGGCCGTTGATACGTATTCGGACTTCTGTCTGTTCTCCTTGGGAGTCATCCCAGTCACCCGGTTCTGCCTGCGGCTCATATCGTTGGTGTTTGCGTCGGAAGCGAGCAAACCAACTGGTGAAAAGAACCCGTCGGTTAGCGGAGGTGGGGAATCCCTCCTGCATGAGGCATCCTGCGAGTAGGGGTTCCACAGCGTCATTTTCCAACGCCATGACCGCAGCATGAAAGAAACCGTGCTGACGGCAATAATCCCGGACACTCTCGCGAGAGTTATTCTGGAAGGCAGCACGAGGGATCAAATCCCAAGCGAGGCAGAGATCGCTGATGATCTGCTGCCGACGGAGAATCTGGTCTGCCCAGGAAATCAAACGCTTCAGAGAGCCGCATCCGCCAATGAGGCCGCTCAGGGCCGTTGCGGCATCCGGCGGCAGGAGGCGGGAATGCCATAGGGCTGAGAAATCGTGCTCAAAAGCGGCATCCGAAAGCATTTCATCAAGATCGGCGGCGATTTCCTGACGAGTGGAGTTGGACACATCCTCATCGAGACACAGAGCGAGCATGAGCGTGGCGTCGTGAACGGCGGTCTCGCGATCCAGAATGCCAGATAGTTCCTCCTCTCTCTCCAAATGGACCCAAACGAGGGGTTCCCGCTCCGCCATCCAGCGGGAGACATAATGATCGTCCACCAAGCGCTTGTCCGAAACAGGACACACCGCTCCCTCAACACGGGGCAACCATGCCTGGGCTTGGGCGGGGGCTAAAAGAGCCTGAATCATGCGTTCGGAGCAGCTATCTTAACCTTCCGCAGTTTCTCTGCCAAGCCCTTGATGACAGACTTTTTGAACCGTTGGGACCGGGCAGGGAGGCTGATGCTGCGAAAGCTGCGGAGCGTCATGGGACCGTAGATATGCCCCTCGACGAAGACATCATCGTCCGTTGTCGCGCCCGGGCTGATGAGCATATCCGGGAAAGCGGCATCGGGTGTTGTGGTCTCGATGAACGGAGCCACCTTGGATGTGGCAAGGCTGTTCCGATCATCCCAGGTGGCAAGTTCCTCAGGGCGAAACAACGGCTGCCCAACGGGAAGGAAGCCCCTGTTTTTAAGCCGGAGAGCACTGTTCTCCTCGGAGAACGAAGTTCGGAACGAAACAAACCGCTCGGACGGTATCATCGTGCATTCACCGTAGCTGGTGAGTCCGCGCCCTCCGGTGCTGAGCGTAGCAAAGCGAATTTCTTCTTTGAAAGCGCCAAAGAGGCGCGAATCAGCCGCCTCCCGCAAAAGATCCCATTCGTCCCCGCCGGGAAAAATGAGGCCGGCATCACGGCGCTGGTAGAAGGTGGGATAAACACCTCTTTCGTCCGCTAGTTCTAAAACAAAAGACAGCGGACGGTTCATCGCAAGGTGCGAATCTTGGATGATATTTATAAAAGCGTTAAGACGGTCTTCTGCACCCCTTGTCTTGGCATCCGTAACAGCCGTAGAGAGGCGCGCATCCAGTGCAGCTTTGCCTTCTGAAACCATGTTGACGTTGGGAAACCCTCCCGGTCGTCCGCAATGCGGACATTTTGGAAGCGAATTGAGGTAGTTTTCGACGCAATCCGGGCAGGTGATCGACGCGGGCATGAGCACGAGTCTGGTGAATCCTCCTCAACAAGCAAGAGTGGAAATCAAAATGCCCTTTGCTACAGCCTGTTGTAAACTTTTCACTGCTGGGCACCTCTGGATAGGGGGTGTTTATTCGAGGCTGTCCTTGGGTTGGCGGAAAAACGGTTGTTTACCGGTCTTCTCCCGCTTCAGATGGCGGAAGGTGGTCTTTGTGAGTCAGTTTTTGGGGGCGT